>LUMP01000114.1_pt2 | contig 13723 bp, 13 predicted proteins | sample 729641 | NCBI WGS metagenome assembly LUMP01 (sample SAMN03860260, study PRJNA289734) | marine metagenome | biome: seawater column; feature: ocean; material: water; isolation source: Red Sea water column Station 12 - depth 47m | place: Saudi Arabia: Red Sea | collected 2011-10-15 | depth 47 m | reverse complement strand
TGCATACGCAGATGGCACATTACCTCTATCTTTTCTTGTTTTATAGAAATCATTTATTAATTCTTTTGTCTCACCACATATCTTACATTTTCTCTGTTCAAAGAGTAAATGTTCTAATCCAAACTGATCTTCAATATTCATTCTTCGATTTCAAAGAACCATTTTATTGATTTAATATAATCAAATGTGCAGCCTATATCCTTGTCACAGTTAGTATCATACTTTCTGTCACATAAAAATTTTCTTAATTCATAACCTAAATTATTATACATATATATTGGAAGAAGCAGTATGCCGCCGTGTGATATATAGTATTCTATATATTCATAATTAGTTCCGTCAAAATTATTGATTTGAGGAGTCAGGAAAGCCTGAATAGCACCAATTATTCCAGCATAAAATAAAAACTCAAACAGAGTTTTATTTTTTGGTAAAAACAAAATAAAGCAAGCAATTAAATTAGAAATACCACACAAATGTAGAGGTAGATTATCGCTTATATTCCAATACCCATTAATAATATTTCTTGAATGAGAAGTAATTGTTGTAATGATTAAAGCTAGCGCTATTAGCTTTGCAAACTTTAATTTATCTGTTGACTTTAAAAATTTACCTATGAACAGATATGCTAATATTATTGAAATGGTTATTATAATATTTCTTATCCATTCATCAGATAAGAATTCAATTATATAATTTTCTGGTTGCAAAAGTTAATTGTTTAAATAAAATAAGTAAAATTATATGATTAAATCACTATAAAATTCTAAAAATAATTTGGATAATTCTTCATCATCTCTGGGGGATATTTTATTTTTTTTGAAGAAAGTATTAATCTCCTTTGACTTTGAACTTGAAAACATGTTAATTATAAATTTCTTATTCCTTTGAATTTTAAAAAATCTATTTTTATTTAAAAGTATTATTTCATTTGACTTTCTGTAAGTTGGATCTGGCTTTACTTGAATTCCAGGCGTATAATCTGGCATATAAGTTTCAAGAAAGGTGTCGGCTAATAAAGTAAAATTTACATTTTCATTAATTAATTCATAAAACTTTCCTTTAATTGAAATAAAAATTTTATCCTCAAATGTAACCTTGTAAACTTTGTTTGGAAGAAGCTTCAATGTTTTATTGTCATCCGTCTCAATATCAAATGTCTGTTCTAAAAGATTATAATTTGTGGTTACTTTTATAGGTTTATCGCCATCAAATAAATTTAAAAGAGCTTTTTTTGGTTTTTTAAAATAATATCTATTTCCAGCATAATTAATTGCTTTCTTAGTATATGCTTGTGCTACCTCATTTTTTATGATATTGAAATTTGAATCAATATCAAAATTAGTTGTATTAAAGTTTTGACTAAAAATTGAAAAGCTGATGAATAGTAAAATATATTTTTTCATAGAATACACAAAATTAATAATTATTAAAATTAAAAAATTTCAGCTATCATACATCTTACACTTCCTCCTGAATACTTTTCAATTGTTGGAATTGGACTGTATATAATGTTGCCAATTTTTTCAATTTTACTAATTTGACTCTTACTGAACGAATTATAAGCTCTTTTACTCATTACTATTTGCGTATTCCCCTCAGTTGATTTTAAAAATATTACATTACCAGCAAATTCATTAATCTGTAATTCGGATAATTCAATTAAATTATTATCATTTTCAATATTAGCTTTAACGTTTTTTCTTTCTTTAACATCATCTATGGAATCTAAACATATAAAACAGTTATTTGCACCAATAGACATCATAACATTAGTGTGATAAATTAATTCTCTTTTTTTATTGACGTTGTGATAAGCATGAAACATTATAGGTTTATAATCAAAATCCATACAAAATTTTAAAAATAGATTTTTTGATGATCTATCAGAGAGTCCACAGTATGCTTTTTTATTAGCTCTGTCCAAAACAACACTCCCTGTTCCCTCAAGAAAAATATTTTTTTCTACATAATTAGTTATTAATCATTGTTTGCTCATTTGACCTGAAAGTATTAGGTCTTACCATTAATATTTTATCAGTTAAATTCATTTTCTAATTAATGGTAGGGTAGTGCATCTAAATAATCCTCCTTGTTTTGAAATTTCTCTTAAATCTATCTCAATTGTTTCGATTCCTTTATTTGCTAACCAATTATTAACTTTTTTAAATCTTGAGTCACTTATAACTTTATTAGGCGCAATTGAAAGGAAATTACACATCATTAAGCTCATTTCTTCACTGTTTATATTTAAAATATTGTTTTTTCCATATTTGTTTAAAATCCAATCATAATCACTTTTGTTTATAAACCCGTTTTCACAAACAACAGCTAGTGATTTTCCAACAGGTTGAAAACAACAATCAAGATGAAGTGCATTATTTTTGGGATTATTAATTGATTTCTTTAATTCAAAGGCTTTGACTTTTTTAGTAGGAAAAAAATTTTCAATAAATTTTACGGCTTTATAATTAGTTCTTGCTGTAATTTGATTCTTGTAATCTGTCTTGTTATAGTAACCTATGAAAATATATTCATTATCTAAAATTACATCGCCTCCTTCTATATGAGAATCAGATGGTAATCTAACTATTTTTGTTTTATCAATTTTTTTTAAAATTGTATTAAGACCAATAATTTCATTTTCTCTAAGAGGAAGTATATTTGATACAAAAAAGAAATCATCAATAACAAAACCAATATCACGGGCATATATCTGATTACAATCCTTAACGTTATCTAGGCTTAAAACTTCAATTTCATTATTCTCAAGTGTTTTTTTGTAAAGTTCTAACTCATTAATCAAATCTTTTTTTGAAGGATAAGTTCCTTTTTTTAAATGAATTATTGATGATGGGTCATATGTTTGATTTATTTTAGGTTTATTTCCTAAAGTATATGCATTTCCAAGTATCACTGATTTTAGTGTACTTATTTCATCATATAAGTTTAGCTTCATTATTAAAATTCACTTAAACTGCTATCAATGATATTAATAGCTTTAAATAATTGTCGTTTAGTTATGACTAGAGGAGGTGCAAACCTTATTTTATTTCCTTGTGTAGGCTTTGCTAAAAGTCCATTATCTCTCATTTTAAGACAAATATTCCATGGGATTTTAGATTTTGAATCACAGTCAAGAATTATTGCATTTAGCAAACCTTTTCCTCTTACACCTTTAATAATTTTTCTTTTACTACTTATTTTTATGAGTTCAGATCTGAAAATTTCACCAAGTAATTGAGCATTTTCTGCTAATTTATAATCTATAGCATACTTAATAGAAGCTTTTGCTACAACACCTGCAAGAGGATTACCTCCAAAGGTTGAACCGTGTTGACCTACCTTCATTACACTCATAATTTCCTTAGAAGTTAAAACTCCTGATACAGGATAAAAACCTGCAGAAAGAGCCTTTCCTAAAATTACCATATCAGGTTTAATTTCTTCATGCCAAGAAGCTAAAAGTTTTCCTGTTCTACAAACTCCAGTTTGAATTTCATCAGCTATAAATAGTACATTATAATCCTCGCACAATTTTTTACATTTTTTTAGGTAACCATCATCAGGCACTACAACACCTCCTTCGCCTTGAATTGGTTCAACTAAAAAACCGGCAATATTTTTATCCTTTTTTAGTACTTTTTCTAATGCTTCAATATCATTGTATTTAATCATTTCGAAGCCTGGTGTAAGTGGACCAAAATTTTTCTTACTTCCTAAACTTGGTGAAAAAGACACCACAGTCGTTGTTCGACCGTGGAAATTTCCATCACAAACAACAATTTTCGCATTGTCTTCTTTTATTTTTTTAATCTCGTGTCCCCACTTTCTACATATTTTAATGGCTGTTTCAACAGCTTCTGCACCAGAATTCATAGGAAGCATTTTGTCATAACCAAAGGCAGATGTAATATACTCTAGTGAGTCACCTAACTCACTATTATAAAATGCTCTTGATGTTAGAGTTAATTTTCTAGCTTGTCTTGTGAAAGCCCTGAGTATTTTTTTATTACAATGACCTTGGTTGACTGCAGAGTATGAGGATAAGAAATCAAAATACTTTTTACAATGTACATCCCAGACATATACGCCTCTTCCTTTTTTTAAAACTACAGGTAAAGGATTATAGGTGTTTGAACAAAAAGTTTCTTCTTTTTTTATTAGTGATTCTTCAAGTCTGGAAAGCATGATCAAATTTAATTATTTAAATAAGATAAGCTGAATTAATTTTTACTTAATTCTTTCAAAAACCCCCTTTTTTTTATTCTTTTTAACTGAATTCCAATCAAAATATTCACCATGCATGGTAATATAAATTCCTTTGGGTAATGTTTGAACAAACGATAGGGCACAACCAAGATTAAAAAAACCATCTGATGAGCTTCCAAAAGCATATGGAATCATTGCTCCAGTTAATATAATTGTTTTGTTATTCAAGTTCTCTTTTGAAAGTTTTTCAGCTGTATTAATCATTCTATCAGTTCCATGAGTAATTATGATCATTTCACTTTTTTCTCTTTTACATGCACTTACAATTTTATTTACATCATTTTTGTCCATTTCCAAGCTGTCTTTCATCATTAGTGTTTCTACCTTAACACTAAGTTTACACTTACTTCTTTTAAGCATTTGAGGAATATGAGTTTTTTCAAAAAATAAAATACCGTTAATTGAGTCATAACTCTTGTCAAAAGTTCCACCTGTTATTAAAATTTTTATCATCTTAGTGTGTAATAATTAATACATACCTAAAGTAGTGAATTATAAATTTATAATAGATTCTGATATTGCAAATGCAGAAACTTTACCTGGGTGGTTTTATAATTCAGAAGATGTTTTTCAGTTTTTAAAAGAAAAAATATTTTTAAAATGTTGGCATTGGATTGATGATAAGTCAATATTTAATCAATTCAACACATGTCCTTTTTTTATTCTTCCTGATTATTTATCTGAACCAATTATTGTTTTAAAAAACCGATCAAACGATTATAAATCTCTTTCAAATGTTTGTACTCACAGAGGAAATTTAATTTTTGATAAACCTTCCAATTCAAATAATTTAATATGTAATTATCATGGTAGAAAATTTGATAATGATGGTAAATTTAAATTTATGCCAGAATTTGAGATGACAAAAAACTTTCCTAGAAATTGTGATAACCTTCATGAATTTCCTATCAAATCTTTTGGAAACCTCTTATTTGTAGGATTTAATCCAGGTTTTAATATTGAAAATGTTTTTTCTATAATTAAAGAAAGAGTTGGATTTATGCCTATTGATGAATTTATTTTTGATGAAAATCTTTCTAGAGATTTTAAAATTAATTCTCACTGGGCTTTATATTGTGATAATTATTTAGAAGGGTTTCATGTTCCATTTGTACACAAAGACTTAAATAAGATATTGGATTATGACAGTTATGAAACAATAATATATGACCATTGTAATCTTCAAATTGGCTATTCTGACAATAAAGATGATACATTTAAATTTCCTAAAAACCATATTGATTATGGTAAAAATATTGCTGCATATTATTACTGGATATTTCCAAATTTAATGTTGAATTTTTATCCATGGGGACTATCTGTTAATCTTGTAGAGCCAAAATCAATAAATTCATCAAATGTATCATTTAGATCATATGTTTTTAATAAAAACAAATTAAATTATGGAGCTGGAAGTGATTTAGATAAAGTTGAACTTGAAGATGAGGAAGTTGTTGAAAATGTGAATAAAGGACTTAAATCATCATTTTATAAAACTGGAAGATTTTCTCCTACAAAAGAAAAAGGAGTTCATCATTTTCATTTATTATTATCAAAATTCATCAATAAATAACAAAACCCCTGTAAATCGGCGACTTACAAGGGTTTTTGCGGAGAAGGAGGGATTCGAACCCCCGGAGGTGTGACCCTCGCTGGTTTTCAAGACCAGTGCATTCGACCACTCTGCCACTTCTCCAAGGCTGCAAATATAAAAAGTAATTTTTGATATCATAATCAATAGTTAATAGAATATTATACATAAATTAGATTAGTTTGGATTTTATTTTAAACATACCTTGGGAATATCCTTTATTAATTGTAGTTGGAATTATAGTTGGTTTTATTAACACAATGGCAGGAGGAGGTTCCCTAATTACCCTTCCAATACTTATATTTTTAGGATTACCCTCTGCAGTCGCAAACGGCACAAATCGTATTGCTCTGATGATGACTGCATTTTCAGCAAATATGGGTTTTAAAAGTAAAGGAATTTCAACATTTCCATTTAGTGCATATACAGGCACATGTGCTTTAATGGGTTCAATAATCGGTGCTCATATTGCAATAGATATTAATGATGCAGCTTTCAATAAGATTCTCTCTATTATAATGATTCTTGTTATACTTATAATTATTTTTAAACCAAGAATTGTCTCAAATGATCTTTCTGTAAGATTAACAGGAAAACATCTTAGATTATCTTGTGTAGTATTCTTTTTTATTGGGTTATATGGAGGATTTGTTAATGCAGGAATTGGTTTTGTAATAATGCTTTTTTTACATTTTTACAATAGAATGAATCTTGTTAGAGTAAATGCCACTAAAGTTGTAATTGTATTAGTCTATACAATTGGAGCATTCTTAACTTTTGTTTTTAATGATTTGGTAAATTATTCTTATGGAATATGTTTAGCTATAGGAACTGTATTTGGTGGCTGGAATGCAAGTAGGTTTGCAGTAAAAAAAGGAGAAAAAGTTATAAAAGTATTTTTGGTAATATCGGTAGTAATTATATCAATTAAGCTTTGGTTTTTTTAATAGCTGGTTGTCTTAATAATTTCAATTCCATAACCCGTTAATCCGACTCTTTTAAGGTTTTTACTATTAGTAAGAAGATTTAATTTATTAGCTTTTAATTTATGCAGAATTTGAGCACCAATCCCAAAATCTTTAGTGTCCATTTTTCTATATTTAGTTGGAGCTTTCCCCTCAGATATATTTTCTTTAATATTTTTTAATCTAGACAACAATGAGCTTGTTTCTTGTTCATGATTAATGAACACTATTATTCCAGCTTTACTATCATTTAATTTTTTAAAAATTCTATCAAAATCATGATAATCGTTGCTTATTAAATTATCTAATATATTATTGATTGAACCTAGAGAAGATATTCTTGTTAAAACAGGTTCACTGCTGGTCCATTCACCTCTTGTTAAGGCAATGTGAATTTGATTGTTATTTGTTTGATTAAAAACATTTAAATTAAATTTTCCATAAACAGAATTAAAAACAAAATCATCTACAAGCTCAATTAAACTATCGTTTTTCATTCTAAAAGAAACAAGATCTTCTATTGAAATGATCTTTAAATCTAATTCCTTTGCTAAAACAATAAGTTCAGGAAGTCTAGCCATAGTGCCATCTTCATTCATTATTTCACAAACAACTCCAGCTGGTTTAAATCCTGCTAATCTTGATAAATCTACTGCAGCCTCAGTATGACCAGTTCTTCTTAAGACTCCACCAGGTTTTCCGACTAACGGAAAAATATGCCCTGGTTTTGCTAAATCTTGAGGTTTTGTATTGTCATCTACTAATGCTTTGATTGTTTTAGACCTGTCACTTGCTGATATTCCTGATGTAACACCATTACCTTTTAAATCTACAGAAACTGTAAAAGCAGTTTCCATCAATTCTGTATTGTTATCAACCATTGGATTTAATTTTAGTTGAGAACATCTTTCAGGTGTCAATGGAACACAAATTAAACCCCTACCTTTTGAGGCCATAAAATTTATTATTTCTGGTGTTACTATTTCTGCTGGATATACAAAATCACCTTCATTTTCTCTGTTTTCATCATCAACAACTATTATGACTTTTCCAGATTTTAAGTCATCTAAAGCTTCCTCAATTGAATTTAAACTCATTTTAAAAAATTGATTTTATTAAAAAACTGTTTTATTTCTTCAAAAATATTATCAATATTAATAATTGACTTATCAGAAGATGCTCTAATCATTAAATAAATACCAATAGGAAGCATTAAAATATTAGATACCCAACTTCCAATAAATGGATTTATAGAACCATCTTCAGCAGCATTTTTTGCAAATGTACCAACAAAATGATAAGTTAAAAACATAATTAATGCAATTACTACAGGATATCCAAAACCACCTTTTCTAATAATAGCACCAAGTGGTGCACCAACAAGAAAAAGTATAATAGCTGCAAGTGATATTGCATACTTATCATGCAAATTAGATTTATGAAGATTTATAAGCTTTTCTCTAATGAAAAAATTTGTTTTTTGAGACTCTAATGTTGTTTTTTGATTTTCAATATTGTTTTGCATAGAATTTAATACCTGAAACATTGTTACTTTATCAAAATCGTTAAGAATCTCATTATATGACCTAACATCAGGAACTGTCGATCTGTTAGCATAATTTGTTTGAAAATTATATATACCTGTTCTTTTATAAAAATTATTTGAAAAGTTTTGATACTGGTTAACAAGTCTATTTTCTAATGAATCTATACTAAATCTTAACTCATTTACATTTTGCATTCGGAATGTGTTATTATATTTTTCATCAGAGAAATCAACATTGTTTAATTGTTTGAGATCAATGAATATCTCATGTTTTTCAAAATATATTTTTGTTTGTGGTTTAAATTCTTTTGAATTTGGATTCTCAGAAAGTATTTCCTCATATCTATATCCATCGTTTAATTGAATTTTAAGTATATCTGAAAATTCATTACTTACAAGTTTACCATCTGATGCTTTAATGACTATAGTGTTATCATTATTCTTATTTGATTTATGAATTATTATTCCTCTGAGATTTGAATTATCTAAACCAAATTTATCATCAACTTTAATATTCATTAATCCAATATTATTAAATATACCTTCTGTTATGGCAAGTGAAGGTTTTACTTTTGCAAGATTTTTTCTGAGATTATAAGATTTAAATTCAGCATATGGAATTAAATTATTTGAAATAAAAAAAACTGAGAAGCATAAAACTAGGTTAAAGACAATTAAACCCCTCATTGACCTTATTAGAGATATTCCTGATGATTTTATTGCAGCAAATTCATAATTTTCAGCTAAATCACCATAAGTCATTATTGAAGCAAGTAATACTGTTAGAGGAAGAATTAAGGGTATTAATTTTGGTGTGTAGTATAATAGAAATTTAAATATAATTTCATAATCTACTTCTTTGCCAGCTAAATCATCAATAAACATCCAGATTGTTTGAAAAATAAAAACAAACATGATTAACAGAAAGAAACTAAAGAATTTTTTCAGGTACGATATTAATATATATTTATCTAATAATTTCATAGTCTGTTTATAAAGTAATCTTTATAATTATCTAAATCTATTTTAACTTCACTTTCATTGAATTTAGTATTCACTTTTAGTTGTTTTAAAAAAATTTTATTTATCAAATTTGAATCTTCATAAAAAATTTCAATATTAAGTATGTCAAAATTTGAGTCAAATAAAATTTTATAATCTGAATTCCCCTCATTTTTAAACATTAACAAGTAATTTATATTGTTTTTAGAAGTAATGGTTTCAAGCTCATATGAAAACTCATTTTTGAGGTTAATTACTAATTCTTTTAAATTGAGTGTTGAAATCAATGAATTTTTTAAAAAGTCTTCATTTTCTTTTGAGTCATATATGTTAACTTCATAGTTTTCATCTATAACAGTATACAATATCTTATCATCAAAAAAATATTTGATATCATCAATTACGATTTTAAATGAATCTTCTATTAAAATCATTTCACCATTATTTTGAAATTTTACAATGTTATTTTGTTTCGTAATAATTTCAAACTTGATTTTTGCTGTATTTATACTTGTGTATTTACTAAAAAATGAATCAATAATTTTGGAGTCTTGATTTAATAAATTAAATAATGAAAAAATTAAGATTACTATTTTTTTCATAATTATTCATTATTCAATAATTGATCCAATTCAACCAAATTTTTCACTAATACTGATCTAGCTTTACTACCCTCAAAATGTCCAACAATCCCTGCAGCTTCAAGTTGATCAATAATTCTTCCCGCTCTATTATATCCTAGCTTCATTTTTCTTTGTATTAATGATGCTGATCCTTGTTGAGCTGTTACAATTACTTCAGCTGCTTCTCTAAACAATGGATCTCTATCTTCAATGTTAACTGTATTGTTCTGAATTTTATCTTCTTCAATAAATTCTGGAAGTATGTAAGCATCCGAGTAACCTTTCTGTGATCCTATTATATCAGTAATTTTTTCAATTTCATCTGTGTCAACAAAACCGCATTGTAATCTGATTAAATCATTTCCTTGTGTAAATAACATGTCACCTCTTCCAATTAGCTGATCAGCTCCTCCAGAGTCTAGTATAGTCCTTGAATCAACTTTTGATGTAACTCTAAATGCGATTCTTGCAGGAAAGTTAGCTTTTATAAGACCAGTTATAACATTAACTGAAGGTCTTTGGGTAGCAATTAATAAGTGTATACCTACAGCTCTAGCTAATTGAGCCAATCTTGCTATTGGAGTTTCAACTTCTTTTCCCGTTGTCATAATTAAATCTGCAAACTCATCAACAACTAGTACTAAATAGGGTAGGAATTTATGTCCATCATTAGGGTTTAGCTTTCTTTTCTTAAATTTTAAATTATATTCTTTTATGTTTCTACACATCGCATTTTTGAGTAAGTCATATCGTTGCTCCATTTCAATACAAAGCGAGTTTAATGTTTTAATTACAGTTTTATTTTCTGTAATAATTGCTTCATCTGAATCAGGGAGTTTAGCTAAATAATGTCTCTCAATTTTATTAAACAATGTTAATTCTACTTTTTTTGGATCTACTAGAATAAATTTAATTTCTGATGGATGTTTTTTATATAGTAGTGAAGTTATAATAGAATTTATTCCTACTGATTTACCTTGACCTGTAGCACCTGCCATAAGTAAATGTGGCATTTTTGAAAAATCAACAACGAAAGTTTCATTACTAATTGTTTTACCCAAAGCTAAGGGTAATTCCATCTCAGCATCTTGAAATTTCTTAGAAGAAATTAAAGATTTCATTGATACAGTTTTTCTGTTTTTATTTGGAACTTCAATTCCAATAGTTCCTTTTCCAGGAATTGGAGCAATTATTCTAATCCCAAGGGCAGATAATGATAATGCAATATCATCTTCTAAACTTTTAATTTTAGAAATTCTAATTCCAGCTTCAGGGATAATTTCGTATAAAGTTACAGTAGGCCCTATAGTTGCTTTTATTTTGTCAATACCGATCTTATAATTTTTAAGAGTCTCGATTATTTTTTCCTTATTTTCTTCTAATTCTTCTTGATTAATTGTAATAACGCCATCATTATTGTGTTCTGATAAAAGTTTTATCTGTGGCTGCTTAAAACTTTTTAATTCTAATGTATGATCGTATTCACCATGTTTTTTTAAAATATTTTCAGATTCTGATTTAATTCTTTCTTCATCACTAACTTCTTCAACTTTCATTTCTATTTTATCATCTGCCTTTTTCTCAAGATTGTTTTCTTCTTCAGAATCAATTTTTGAAAAATTCTCTATTGTAGGTTTTACTTGTTGTATTTCTTCCTCATTTTTAAATACAAATTTATTTTCAACTGTTTCTTCATTTGTATCATCTGAATATTCATCTGTGGATTTTTTGCTAGAAATTTTAATTTTTTCTATAAAATCCTTAATGAAATTATAGGTTTTTAGAGGGGTGATTTTTAAAACTAAAATCATAAAAACAATGAAACCAAAAATTAAAAGAAGAATTAAACCAATATCTCCTGAAAAGTTTATGATTAGGTTTTTAGCTTCAAATCCAAATACACCAGAATAAATTTTATTATTTATGAAATAACCACAGAATAAAGAAATCCAAATACATGATAGTAGTAGTGTAAAAGATCTATTTATTATTTTATTTAATCCTCTGTCAAATGCTAATGACAGACCTAAAATTAAAATATTGAAACAAATTAATAATGAGCCTATACCAAAGCCAGTATACACAAGATAGTAAGAGACATAAAAGCCTATTTTATTCCCAATATTTTCTACTTTATCATTTGAACTAAATATGTCATTAATAAGAGATTGATCATCTTGCCATGTATTAATAAATGAAAAAATTGATATTGTTATCAATAATGAGAAAATAACTAAAAAGGAACCTAAGATAGTTTTAGAATTATTTTTCATTTAATTTCTTGATTTTGAACCCAATTGAAGCTATAATCAAAGTTGTAATTGGACTTAGCCAGTTAAATATAGCATATATAAAATAATCTAAAACACTTACATTTAAGACACCCGCTTGATAAGCTCCACATGTATTCCATGGAATTAGGACTGATGTAACTGTTCCAGAATCCTCAATTGTTCTACTTAAATTTAAACTTGATAGTTTTCTGTCTTTATATGCCTGAGAAAACATTTTTCCAGGGATTACAATAGCCAAGTATTGATCTGAAGCAGAGACATTAACTGTTAAACAACTAATTATTGTACTTGAAAACAAGCCAATTGTAGATTTAGCTTTATTCAATAGATATACAGAAATTCTTTTTAGAGCTCCAATTGATTCCATTACACCTCCAAAAATCATAGCAGAAATTGTTAACCATATAGTATTTAACATTCCTTTCATTCCACCTGAGTAAAATAGTTCATTTAAAAAACCTGTTTCAGTTTTAATATTTGTTTCTGAAACAATAGAATTTATTACTATTTGATATGTGTTTTGTCCAGTTTCTTTTGAAAAATTAAGAATGAGATCATTTTGAAAAATTAAAAACAATAAAGCAGCTGTCATAATTCCAATAAAAAGAGAGATTACTGGATTGATTTTCTTAACAATAAGAAGAATTACAATTAATGGTACAATAAATAGAATAGGGGATATATAAAAATAGTCTTTAATTGATTCTATATACTGCATGTTTTCAATTGTTTGATTTGGTAAATTGAAAATGTTATAAAAGGTGAAAAAGATTAAAGTAATTATAATTGTAGGAACAGTTGTAATAGTCATGTATTTAATATGCTCAAATAGATTTGATCCTGAAACAGCTGCAGCAAGATTAGTTGTGTCACTTAACGGTGACATTTTATCTCCAAAATATGCTCCAGAAATTACAGCACCTGCAACTAAACCTAAATCAAAACCCAATGCTTTTCCAATTCCAATTAATCCAATTCCTATTGTAGCTGATGTAGACCAACTACTTCCTGTTGCTAATGCTACAATTGCACTTATAATCACACATGTTGGTAAAAAAAATGATGCATTAATCAATTTTAAACCATAGTAAATCATAGATGGAATTATACCACTAACTAACCAACTACCAGAAAGTCCTCCAACTAATAATAATATAATTATTGGAATACTTATTGATTTTAAATTTTCAGAGACTGTTTTAAAAATTTCTTCTGCTTTTATTTTGTTTTTAATACCAAATCCAAAAGCAATAGCAGCACCAGTTAAAAGAATAAGTTGGTTAGAGCCATCTAAAGAATCATCTCCAAAAATACTGACATTTATATATAGTAAAGTAACAAGTATTATTATTGGTGCTATTGAATCAAAAAGAGAAATTATTTTTTGATTTTCAATATTCATTTTTTTCTCACCCATACTGAATTGCTAA
>LUMP01000341.1_pt1 | contig 13742 bp, 17 predicted proteins | sample 729641 | NCBI WGS metagenome assembly LUMP01 (sample SAMN03860260, study PRJNA289734) | marine metagenome | biome: seawater column; feature: ocean; material: water; isolation source: Red Sea water column Station 12 - depth 47m | place: Saudi Arabia: Red Sea | collected 2011-10-15 | depth 47 m | reverse complement strand
TTTCTAACTCTTACGTAGTTTAAGTCTTTATTTTGGCCTAGATAAAATATTTCATTTAAGTTCCTTCTTTTTTTAGTAATATCTAATGACATGTATGTACCTCCAACTAAAAGTGAGGGGTTCTTACTTTTAAGAAAATCTTTTTTGAAACTTTTTAAATTTTGATGAATATAAAATTTTGATCCATCATTATTTAAGACTACATCTTTTAATTTTATTTTTTTTAATTTTTCAAATACGTTTGATGAATTAGAATCTAAATTTTTATATTTTTTTAAATTTTTTAATGATTCTTTTATTGGTCTATAGCCTGTACACCTGCATAAATTTCCTGAAAGGTATCTATTTATATTAGAATCTGTAGGTTTAATTTTATTTTTGTGCATTGCGTACATTGACATTATAAAGCCAGGAGTACAAAAACCACATTGCGCACCATCATTATCAACCATACTTTGTTGAACAGGATGTAAATATTTTGACTCTATATACTCAACAGTCAATAGTTGTTTTGAATGAAGTGAGTACAATAAAGTTATACAGGTATTAATACTTTTATATTTTAGCTTATTATTTTTTATTTCAGCTATCACAGCTGTGCAGGCACCACAATCTCCTGAGGCACAACCTTCTTTTGTGCCTTTTAAGTTTTTATAATTTCTAAGATATTCTAAAACAGTTGTGTTTGTATTTGCTTCGTTGATAGTAATGAGTTCGTTATTCAATAAGAATTCAATTGAAGAACTTAGCATTAACTACCTCTATACGTTGTATAACTCCAAGGTGAAATCAAGAGAGGGACATGATAGTGCTCATTGTTGTCACTTATTCCAAATCTAATTACAACATCATCTAAAAATGGATTATCACTAAGTTTTGTGAATTTTTTAAAATATTCTCCACAGAAAAATTTAATTTCATATTTTCCAGCCTTAAAATTATCATTTTCCAAAATTGGTCCATCGCATCTTCCATCTTCATTTAGTGTAAATTCTTTAATTTTTTTCTTATTTCCTTCGTTAAAAATATAAACGCTACCTTTTATTCCAGATCCAGGTTTGCCATTATATGTGTCAAGCACATGAGTAGTTAAATATCCTTTAGACATAATCTGTTTTTATTTATACAGTATTTGCTTAAATATTAAATTAGCTTTTTAAATGCCTGAAATTAGAAATTTTATTGGATACGGAAACAATCCGCCTCAATTCACATGGGAGAATAATTCTAAATTAGCTATACAATTTGTATTAAATTACGAGGAGGGTGGTGAAAATACTGTTTTAAATGACGACGAACATTCTGAAATATTTTTATCGGAAATAATTGGGGCGCAACCAGTTATTGGAGAACGTCATATGAATATGGAGTCTATATATGAATATGGTTCTAGAGCAGGTTTTTGGAGAATACATAATGAATTTACTAAGAGAGGATTGCCATTAACTATTTTTGGTGTTGGTCTTGCTCTAGAAAAAAACAATGAAGTATGTGAAGCTATTAAGCAAGCACAATTTGAAGTGGCAAGTCATGGATATCGTTGGATTGATTATCAGTATGTTGATCCAAAAATTGAAGAACAACATATTATTAAATGCAATGAAACAATAAAAAATATTTTTGGTTATTATCCATCAGGTTGGTATACCGGTCGAACAAGTCCTAATACTCGTGATTTAGTTTTAAAAAATACTCAAGTTTTATATGATAGCGATGCCTACAATGATGATTTGCCATATTGGATTGAGCATAAAAATAAAACCCATTTAATAATTCCTTATACTCTAGATAACAATGATATGCGATTTGCTACAGCGCAAGGTTTTAACACTGGAGATGATTTTTATAATTATTTAAAAGACTCATTTGATACTTTGTACAAGGAGAGTACATCGACTGGATCATCAAAAATGATGTCAATTGGTTTACATTGTAGACTAATTGGAAGGCCAGGAAGATTTCAATCTTTAGTTAAATTTCTAAATTATTTAAATAAATTTAATGATGTTTGGATATGTCAAAGAAAAGATATTGCAGATTTTTGGTATAAAAATTTTAATGTTCGTTGAAAATATTAATAAGTTAAAAAATGAGGAGTTTATAAATATTTTTAAAAATATTTTTGAACATTCTGATTTTATCACTCATGAGGTTGAGGGTTTAAGGCCATTTCAAAATAAATTAGATGTGATTGATAGTTTTATAAAAGTTTTTGATAATCTTACAATAGATGTAAAAATTAAAATAATAAAATCTCATCCTGATCTTGGTGATAAAATTAAAATTGCAGAAGGGCTTACAGAATTTTCTAAACGAATTTGAGACTCGATTAAAATCAGATAATATTGAACAAGAACTTGACAAATCTATAAATCAAGTGAAGAAAATTGCTACCTTAAGATTAAATGAAATAATACATGAGTAAATATAAAGTTAAAAATTACATTAATTTAGCTAGCCCCATACTAGGTACTAAAATTTATAGTTATAGTGATCAATTTTTTGGAGCTGCTTCAAGAATGTTAAATGAAAACCTGCCTATATTTAAGGAGCATGTCTATGATAAACATGGAAAATGGATGGACGGTTGGGAAACAAGAAGAAAGCGAATAAAAGGTAATGATTTTTGTATTATTAAGCTGGGAAAACCTGGAAAAGTTTCTGTTGTTGAAATCGATACAAGTTTTTTTAATGGCAACCAACCAGAATATGCTTCATTGGATGTTTGCTTTTCTAATAATAATAAATTTATATGGAAGAATATTTTAACAAAGAAAAAACTCAAACCAGATACAATTCATAAATTCAAAATTTCAAAATCTTATCCAATAAATTTTGTTAAATTAAATATATTTCCAGATGGTGGTGTTGCTAGATTAAAATTACTAGGTGATTTAAGTTTAGATCTAAAAAAAACAAATAAAAGTATAGATTTGAGTAGTGTATTAAATGGTGCAAAAATAGTAGCTTGTAGTGACGAACATTTTGGAAAAGCTGAAAATATTATCGCACCAGGCAAATCAATTAACATGGGCAATGGTTGGGAAACCAAAAGAAGAAGAGGTAAAGGGTATGATTGGATTATTGTTAAATTAGCAAAAACTGGAACAATTGACAAATTTAATATTCAAACTCATCATTTTAAAGGCAATTATCCAGCTTCGTTTTCTATTCAAGGTTCTCATTTAAAAAATAATATAAGCACGAACACTATTGTTAATTTAAGTACAAAATGGAGTACAGTTATACCAAAGACTAATTTAAAGCCACATCATCAACTAATTGTTTCAAATAAAAATAATAAACAAAAATTTAATTTTATTAAATTGAATATTTATCCAGATGGTGGAATATCGCGTTTAAGAATTATGGGAAAGATATAATAACTCTATGAGTTTGAAGATAGAAGAAGTTACCAAAGAAAAGTTTTCAAAGTTTGGTGATTTTATTAATCCATACTCTGTAATTTCTACAGATATTAATATGAATACCACAAAGAGTTATTTCGATCTTGCTAACATAGAAATTGATGGAGAGGATAAAAGAGTTCGTTTAAATTTATTTGAAGCAAAAAAAAGAATTTTTCCCTTGAAGATTGATATGTTAGAAAATCATCCATTCAGTTCTCAAGTTTTTCTTCCTCTTGGCAATCATCCATTTATAGTTGTGGTTTGTCCTGCGAGTGAAAAACCTGATTTAAAAGATCTTAATATATTTAGAGTAGATAATGGTTTTGGTATAAACTTTAAACCTAGAGTGTGGCATTTTCCATTAATCTCAATTGAAGATGCAAAGTTTATAACCATTGATAAAAAAAATGACGAAGGTAATTTAGAAATATATAAATTTGATGAAGATGAGGTTTTTTCTATAAATGTCTGAGAATATTTTAACAATTAAAAATGTTTCAAAATCTTTTCCTAAAGTTATTGCAAACAATAATGTTTCTTTTAACATTAAAAAAAATACTGTTCATGCACTTTTAGGTGAGAATGGTGCTGGAAAATCTACATTAGTAAAAATCTTATATGGATTATTAAAATCTGATGAAGGTGAAATAACTTTCAATAATAGCCCTTTAGAAGTTCAATCACCCTCCGAAGCAAGAAAAAATAAGATTGGAATGGTTTTTCAACATTTTTCTTTATTCGATTCACTCACTGTAAGAGAAAATTTAGTTTTGGGTATTGATCAGAGTATGTCATTTTCTAGCTTACAAGAAAAAGTAAATGAAATATCAAATAGATATAAGTTACCTTTAGATCTTGATGCCCCTATAAATACTCTATCTGCCGGACAGAAACAAAGAGTTGAAATTGTAAGAATTCTTTTGCAAGATCCTGAATTGCTAATAATGGATGAGCCCACTTCTGTCCTAACCCCTCAGGAAGTAGAAAGTTTATTTGAAACTCTAAATACGCTTCTAACAGAGGGCAGAACTATTTTGTATATTACGCACAAATTAGAAGAAGTCATAAATTTATGTGATGAAGTTACAATATTAAGAAATGGCGAAGTTATAGAGTCAAGTAAACTTGAGAATGAAACTGCTGAAACTTTAGCAACTAAAATGTTGGGAAAAAAACTAAGTGAAATTAAGACAGATTATTCAAATATCACTTCAGAATTAAATTTATCAGCTAAAAATTTATCCATAGAATTCAATGATCCTTTTCTAGTAGATTTAAAAAATATTTCTTTCGATATTAAAGAAGGAGAAATATTTGGGATAGCTGGTGTTGCTGGTAATGGACAATCTGAATTAATGAATTTATTAACTGGAGAGGAAATTGAGGGAGTTAGTGGCCAGTTAATTTTTAACAAAATTGATATAAAGAATTTTTCTCCGAAAAAGAGACGCGATATGTCTATAGCATTCGTGCCTGAAAATAGGCTTGGTCACAGTGCGGTGCCTGAATTAACATTAACTGAAAATATTTTACTGAGCCAATTTCCTGATAATGACTTTCAAAAAAATGGATTGATAAGTTTTGAAAATATTGAAGTTCAAGCAAAAAAAGTCATTGAAAAATTTAATGTAGTTACACCTGGTCCTGATGCAAAAGCTTCCAGTTTATCAGGAGGTAACTTGCAGAAATTTGTCATTGGAAGAGAAATATTATCTAAACCAAAGCTCTTGATTATATCGCATCCAACATGGGGTATAGATGCAGGAGCTGAACATGCTATTAGGCAGTCCTTAATTGAATTGGCTAAAAACGGAACTTCAATAATCGTAATCTCACAAGACTTAGATGAGCTTATTGAAATTACACATCGGTTGTCGGTAATTTTTAATGGAAAATTATCTAAAAGTTATGACACAAGAGAGATATCCATCTCTCAAATTGGATTGTTAATGGGAGGGCATAAAGTTGATTAATATTATTCCAGAGTTCAGAGCTCGTGGTAACCCTTCGACTTTGATGAATTTTCTCGTTCCCATTATTGCTGTGATCTTAACTGTTTTTACAGGGTCTATAATTTTTGTTTTAATGGGTTTTGAGCCTGGTTTTGCATTATATACATTTTTTATATCTCCAATCTCTAATTCTTATGGAATTTCAGAACTTTTAGTGAAAGCAACACCTTTAGCTTTAATTGCTGTTGGGCTATCGTTTTGTTTTAAAAATAATCTCTATAACATTGGTGCTGAAGGCCAATTAACTATGGGTGCTATTTTTGGTGGCGGTATAGGAATTTACCTTCATGACACATCAGGTTTTTGGGTCTTACCTTTAATGATAATTGGGGGCGCAATTGGTGGTGCTTTATGGGGTATGATACCTGCAATACTAAAGGTAAGATTTAATACAAATGAAATCTTAACTAGCTTAATGCTTGTTTATATTGCATTATTAATATTGGATTATCTCGTTGTGGGTCCATGGAAAGATCCGTATGGTTATAGTTTTCCTAAGACGAGAGCTTTTGGAGACTCAGGAAGAATGCCGTTGCTTTTCCAAGGTCTAAGAGTTCATTTTGGAATTATTATCTCTCTTGCAGCAGTTTTTGCTTCTTGGTTTATTTTTTCAAAAACAATGTTGGGCTATCAACTTAAAGTAACTGGTTTTAGTCCAACAGCTTCTAAGTATGCAGGATTTAATCAAAACAATTTAGTATATATAGCATTTATTTTTTCTGGTGCTTTTGCAGGCATTGCAGGTTTAGGAGAGGTTTCGGGACCAATTGGATTGTTATATAGAGATATTTCGCCAAATTATGGTTTTACAGCAATTATTGTAGCTTTTCTTGGAAGACTTAATCCAATCGGCATTGTATTTGCATCTCTAGTAATAGCACTTACTTATTTAGGCGCTGAAGATGCTCAGTTATTTATGCAAATTCCTGCAGCTGTTGGTTTTGTTTTTCAAGGTTTAGTTTTATTCTTTTTATTAGGAACTGAACTACTAGTGAATTATAAAATTTCTTTTAGGTCAAAATTATGAATGTAGATATTTTATTTGGTGTTATTCAGATTATTTTAATTGCTACGACACCTTTAGTTTTTGCAGCAATAGGTGAGTTGGTAACAGAAAAAACGGGAGTTTTGAATCTCGGAGTTGAGGGCATGATGTTGGTAGGGGCTGTATCTGCATTTGTTACTTTAGTTGTGACAGGAAGCTATGTGTTAGCGTTTCTGGTATCTATTTTATCAGGAATACTGATGTCGGGACTTTTTGCATATTTAGTTCTAATATTAATGTCCAATCAAGTAGCAACTGGTTTAGCACTTACAATTTTTGGTATTGGTTTAAGTTCAATGATTGGTAAACAATATATAGGAACACCAATTACAGGATTGAATCCTTATTTTTTTGTAGCCCTATCTTTTGTTATAGTATTTTTAGTTAGTTATTTTTTTTATAAAACTAAATTAGGTTTAATTTTTAGAGCTGTTGGGGAATCACATGACTCATCCCACGCACTTGGGTATAGTGTGATAAAGATAAGACTACTTGGTATTTTATTTGGTGGAAGTATGTGTGCATTAGCAGGCTCTTATATGTCGATATGTTATGCACCAATGTGGCAAGAAAATATGACTGCTGGAAGAGGTTGGATTGCTCTAGCTTTAGTTGTGTTTGCAACATGGAAACCGGGAAGAATTTTGATTGGTGCCTACATTTTTGGTGGTGTCTCAATTTTGCAAATGAATCTTCAAGCCTGGGGTTTAAATTTTCCTGGCCAATTCTTTAATATGGCGCCATATTTAGCAACTATGATCGTATTGATAATAATATCTAGTAATCGTTTAAGGATAAAATTAAGCGCCCCTGCTTCACTAACAATACCCTTTTTCAAGGGAAGATAGATATCCACCTTTTTCTTTTATTTTATTATTAAGAATCGTTGAGCGACCTTTAAGAAAGATGTTGAATAAACAATTATTTTTAGCAGGTGAGGTTAAAATGATTAGACTACTAATATTAACTATTTCTATTTTAGGGATTTCAGTTGGATCAGCCAATGCAGACCCTAAAAAAGTGGGCTTTATTTACATAGGCCCTCCAGGTGACCATGGCTGGACATACATGCATGATGTTGGAAGACAATACATGGAAAGTCAACTAGGTGACTCTGTTACTTCTACTTACATTGAAAATGTTCCGGAAAATGCTGATGCTGTAAGAGCAATTCGTAAATTAGCAGCTTCTGGTCATGACTTAATTTTTACTACTTCGTTTAACTACATGGATCAAACGTTAGAAGTTGCAAATGAATTTCCTGACGTAAAATTTGAACATGCAACTGGATACAAAAGAGCTGAAAACGTTTCTACATATTCAGCTAGGTTTTATGAAGGAAGAACAATTTCTGGTCACATCGCTGGAAAAATGACTAAATCCAATATCATTGGATATATAGCTTCATTCCCAATTCCTGAGGTTGTAAGAGGAATTAACGCTTTTTATTTAGCTGCCTCAAAAGTTAACCCAGACATTCAAATTAAAATCATTTGGGCATTTACTTGGTATGATCCAGGTAAAGAAGCTGATGCTGCTAACACGCTAATTAACCAAGGTGCAGACATTTTAGTTCAGCACACTGATACTTATGCACCATGTCAAGCAGCTGAAAAAGCTGGTGTTCTTGCTTTTGGTCAAGCTTCTAACCAAGAGGAATTTTGTCCTAACGCTCATTTAACAGCTATTGAAGATATTTGGGGCCCTTATTACGCACAAAGAGCTCAAGCTGTAGTTGACGGAACTTGGTCTGAAAAAGATACATGGGACGGAATGGCAGAAGGAATGGTTGTTATGTCACCATACAATGCAAAGCTTATGCCTACTGACTTAATACAAGAAGCAGTAGCTATGGAAGTTGCAATTAAAGATGGTTCACTTCATCCTTTCACTGGTCCAATTTATGATCAGGCAGGCGAATTAAGAGTAGCTGAAGGTGAAGTTGCTGATGACTTTATGATGGCAACTATGGATTGGTACGTCCAAGGTATTGACGGCGAACTTCCGCAATAATATTTATTTTTAATCAAACCTCTCTTTAATTTTTATAAAGAGAGGTTATCTTATTTAAACAAAGGATAACAATGGCGGATTTACATATTTCTTGGGAAGAATATAATAAAAAAACTGAGCAACTGGCTTCAATGGTTTACAAAGATGGTTGGGATTTTAATCAGGTTGTTTGTATTGCAAAGGGAGGCATGAGAGTAGGGGACATAATGGCAAGAATATTTGATGTTCCTCTTGCTGTACTTTCTGTAGAGTCTTACAGAGGTGATGGTGTTAAAAATAAAAGAGGATCAATTACTTTTTCCAGAGATTTGGCAAAAACAAGTCCCAACATAGGTTCTAAAGTTCTAATAGTAGATGATCTAGCAGATTCAGGTATTACTCTAAAAAAAAGTATTGAATGGATGGAGCACTTTTATGGCTTTTATTTAGATGAGCCAATTAGAACAGGCGTGCTATTTTATAAGGCAGTTTCAAGCTTCAAACCTAACTACTATGTTGATTATTTAGATGACTCCCCTTGGATACATATGCCTTATGAAAAATATGAAACTATGAAACCTGAAGATATAGATTAAAAAATTGAAGTTATCTTACTAAAAGTTTTTTTCTTTTCAGCATATACTGGTATTTCACAATCATCTTTGGGTTTGCCAACAACCAAAAGTACAAAGGGTTTTTCATTAATTGGTCTTTTAAGTATCTGATTTAAAAAATTCATTGGACTTGGAGTATGCGTTAACATTGATAAACCAGCATAATGTAAGCATGAAATTAAAATACCTGTGGCAATACCAACTGACTCTTTTACATAATAATTTTTCACTTTCTTATTATTTTTCATTGAATATTTTTTTTCAAAAATTGCAATCAAGTAGGGAGCCTCCTCCAAAAATGATTTATTTTTATCAGTTCCTAATGGTTTGAGCGCCTCTAACCATTCTTGAGGAGCTTTTTTTTCATAAAATTCTGCCTCCTCAATTTCTGCAGCAATTCTAATCTTTTTTTTTATTGATTTATTTTTAATTATAACAAAATGCCATGGTTGAAGATTGGCGCCATTTGGAGCGGTACCTGCCGCTAAAACAGCGTTTTTAATAATTTCAAAATCAATTTTTTGTTTTTTAAAATCGCGAACACTTCTCCTTTTTTTAACTAAATTATAAAAATTTTTTGAATTTAGTTTCATTTCTGTGATTGTTTGATTTGAAAAATCTAATTTTTTGGTTATGAATTCCATATTCATGCATTGGTTAGTAATTATTATAGGTACACTTATACTTTCTATTTCTATTAGTAACCCTTTTTATAAACTAATAATTGGAAAAAAAATTCAATTCAGGAGTATCGTGCAAATAATTTTAAGGACAATTTTATTTTTAATTGGATTGGTACTTGTTTTTATAGGATTATATTTGGAGAGTATTTGATTTAGTATCTTCTTATGTTTCTGTCTATTAGTGCTGCCCATGCATCTATGCCTCCAAGTACATTAACACAATTCATATATCCTTTTGATTTTAACCACTTGCAAACTGCCTGACTTCTTGTTCCTGTATGACACATTACGAATATATTTTTATCTCCATCTAACTCTGAATATCGGTTAGCTATTTCTGATAATTTGATGTGAATCGTTCCCTTTATATGTGCATGATCTCTCTCAGTATCCTCTCTAACATCTAGTATTTGTATTTTCTTATCTTCTTCTCTCAATTCATTGAGTTTATGAACTGTAATTTCGCTACTTTTATAGATATCCATTAATGTCATTTTATATAAATAGTTGTAAATTTCTAGTGTTTTATTAGTAAATATAAAAATATAAATTGTTTAATATATAAAAATAAGTATAACAAATTTTTTTCAAGGAATATTGTAATATGTCTAATAAAATAAGTTTTTCAGCTTTTGGAAGAGATTCCTATTATCACCGAGACTGGTTTAAAAAAAATGGTTTCAAATTTGATCGTAGTTCAAGAAAGTGGGTTGTAGAAAATTTACCTATAGAACATGCAGAAGATTTTGCGAGTTATTGCAGAAAATATGGCCTAACATTTGAGAGATCAGATAGAGTAATTACTGAGTTTGATTATGCTGATTATTTATGGGATGGTCAAAGGGATGATTATATGAAGCCAATAGAGTCAGTTGACATTCCTACTCCAAAAAATAAGATTTAATTTCTGCTTAAATTTAAGCCTATAAATAACTTATTATTGCTATTTATTTTATCGGCAATTTGGGGATCAGCCTTTATTGCTATAAAAGTTAGTCTTAATTATTTTTCACCTGTCAGTGTAGCTTCATATAGACTTATAGTAGCATCAATTTTTTTATTAATTTTTTATATAATCGGAAAATACAAATCATCGCTTAATAGAACTGATTTGATAATGTTGCTATTTGTAGGTGTAGTTGGAAATTTTCTACCATTCTATCTAATAAGTTGGTCTGAACAACATATTCAATCTTCTACAGCAGGTATATTAATGGGGGTTGGACCGATACTGACTCTAATCCTATCTCATTTCTTTACCAAAGATGATAGGTTCACTTACTCTAAATTAATATCTATTTCTATTGGGTTTATAGGAGTTTTATTTATTTTTGAAATTGATACTTTATTCAATTTTGGAACAGCTAATTCATTGCAATTATTCTCAAAATTTCTAATTATTATTGCTGCCCTGGGGTATATGATTTCAAATATAGTGGCTTATAATACTCTTAAACATATTGATTCTTTTTCAATAACTTTTTTTGCTACACTTTTTGGTGCATTAGTATCAGTTCCTTTTTTACTCTATAGTGAGACCATACAGCCATCATACATTAATTTTAGTGCACTATTGCCAATTCTTTATTTAGGGATATTTCCTACTGCTCTTGCATTTCAACTTAGATATCATATTACCAAAACATCTGGCCCAGTTTTTTTATCTTATGTAGCGTACCTTATTCCTATTTTTGCTTTAATTTGGGGCTTTGTTTTATTATCCGAAGAAATTTACTTAAACTCAATAATAGGCATCACTCTTATTCTATTTGGAGTTTATATTGGTAAAAAAAATTAATGAGAAAAATAACTATAGAAAGCATACAAAATCATTAAAACTCCAATTAAAATAGTTACATTCCCAGCGTTAAAAAATTTCATATTTAGAGGTCTATTATATTTTAATTTTTAATTTTTCTATTGATTTTTTTATAAATCTTCTTCAAGATGTTTTTTATTATGACAGACTCTATAAAATACATACTTGAAGAATCAAAAGCTCCTAAGACTTGGTACAACATAAACTCAGATTTACCTAGTCCACCTCCACCTCCATTACACCCAGGCACAAAACAACCTGCAGGTCCTGATGATTTTGCTCCTCTATTTCCGATGAGTCTAATTATGCAGGAAGTTTCTACAGAACGAGAAATTGAAATACCAGAACCCGTAAGAGAAATTTATAAGCAATGGAGACCATCTCCTCTATTTAGAGCTAGAAGATTAGAAAAGTATTTAGATACCCCTGCCCCAAGCTTTTTTTAATAAAGAAGAGGGAGTAAAAAAAATATTTACAGAAACTGGTGCTGGACAATGGGGAAGCTCTCTAGCTTTTGCTGGTCAAATGTTTGGCATCGATATTGAAGTTTTCATGGTAAAAGTGAGTTTTGAACAAAAACCTTACAGAAAGCTTATGATGCAGTCTTTTGGTGGAACGTGTCATCCAAGTCCATCAGACTTAACAGATTTTGGAAAAAAACTTCTTTCTGAAGATCCAAATAATCCTGGCAGCTTAGGTATAGCTATCTCAGAAGCAATTGAGGCTGTTGTCAAAAGTGAAGGCAAGGCGAAATATGCTCTAGGAAGTGTTCTTGGACATGTATTGTTGCACCAAACCATAAATGGTAACGAAGCAATACTGCAAATGGAACAAGCTGGAGATTATCCTGATATTATTGTTGGATGTACTGGTGGCGGGAGTAATTTAGCAGGATTAATGTTTCCTTTCCTTGGTCAGCAATTAAGAGGTGGTCAGAAAATTGATATAATTGGATGTGAACCACTTTCCTGCCCTTCTTTTACTAAAGGGAAGTATGCATATGATCATGGAGATATGGCAAGAATGACTCCGTTAATTAAAATGCATACCCTTGGATCAGACTTTTTACCACCTGCCAATCATTCAGGAGGACTTAGATATCATGGTATGTCTTATCACTTAAGTCATTTATATGATCTTGGTTTAATGAGAGCAAAAGCTTATGGTCAAAAAGATTGTTTTGAGGCTGGAGTAATTTTTGGAAAACAAGAAGGAATTATTCCTGCTCCTGAAGGTAATCACGCTGTTAAGGGAGCTATTGATGCAGCCCTTGAATGCAAAGAAAAGGGAGAGTCAAAGACAATTTTATTTAATTTATGTGGGCATGGACACTTTGATATGACTGCTTATGATGATTACTTTAGTGGAAAGTTAGCAGATGATTTTTATGATGAAAATGCAGCAAACCAATCGTTGTCTAAGTTACCTGAGATTGCATAAATTGTTTTAGTATTAGAAATTATTGTTTTTCTTTAATAGTAAATAAAATAATGATCATATTTTAAAGGGAGAGATTAATTTTATTAACGCCGAAGGAGCAACGACCCGGAAACTCTCAGGCAAAAGGACCTTTGAAATTAATATCTGAAGATCTTAAATGATTAACAGAAGGGCAAGAGAGATCGAGAATGGTAGATATATGGCCTTTCTATGGTACTAGACCCTATAATCAAGACGCTAAAACATTAATAGCTCCATCTACTGATCATTTAAGTATAGAAAATATAGAAATATTTAGAAAAAATAATTATTGGAACTATCTCAAAATTTTAAATCCTGTCGGACAATTAAAAGAGAAAGACTCATTATTAGAAGCAAAAAATCATTTCAAAGAAATGAAAGATAATGATGTAATTAAAAAAGATGAAGCATTACATTTTTATATCTATCAAATTGAACTGGGTAATCATAATCAATTGGGCTTTTTATCTTTAGCTTCCATAAAAGATTTTAAAAAAAAGATCATTAAGCCTCATGAAAAAATTTATGAAAGTAGAAAAATTGAAAGAGCAGATCAAATGATGAATTTAGGAACTCAAATAGGTCCAATTTATGTTTCGTACCCAAGTGCAAATAATATTCGAGATTTACTCTTATCTAAAATTGACAATCCTCCATCATATGATTTTGAAAGTTTTGATAATTCTGTTCATAGATTATGGTGCAT
>LUMP01000635.1_pt1 | contig 13774 bp, 12 predicted proteins | sample 729641 | NCBI WGS metagenome assembly LUMP01 (sample SAMN03860260, study PRJNA289734) | marine metagenome | biome: seawater column; feature: ocean; material: water; isolation source: Red Sea water column Station 12 - depth 47m | place: Saudi Arabia: Red Sea | collected 2011-10-15 | depth 47 m | reverse complement strand
TGCTGGTATTAAACCAATTAAAGCTCTAATTAAAGCTGTTAAAACTAAAGAGATAATTATCTCACTAATTTTCATAGGAGCAATAAATAGGTTTGTAAAGTTTCTGCTCCAAATTTCCTCCAAAAATAACATATTAAAGCCAATACTGGTTCTAAATAAAAAATCATAAAGAATTGCACATGAAAGAATAACTCCTACCGCACCACTGTAGTAAGTGCTATGAGCTGCAAAAAAATTAGAAATAAATCCCCAGAGAGTAATTTGAATTGAAGGCCAATAAATTAAGTCTAATATTCTTGGAAATGATCTAGTTATTAAATAAAAGTGTCTTAAAAAAAGACCATAAATTCGCATTAAATTCATTTTTATTTTCTCGCAATTTCTAAAAATACTTCTTCTAAATTTCTTCTTCCATACTTTGTTATTAACTCTTCAGGAGTTCCTCTATCCACTATTAAACCATCTTTCATCATTAAAACAGAACTACATAATCTTTTTACTTCTTCCATATTATGAGAGGCAAGCAAAACTGATATTTTTTTTTCCTTTTTGTATTCTTCTAAAAACGATCTTACAAAATCACCAGTTTCAGGATCTAATGAAGCAGTGGGTTCATCCAACAAAAGTACCGTTGGATCATTTATTAAAGCTTTAGCAAGACTTACCCTGTTTTTTTGTCCAGAAGAAAGTTCTCCAGTAATTTTGTTTAAAAGGTCTTTTAATCTAAGTTTATTTGCAAGGTGATCTATTCGGTCATTTAAATTTTGAATATTATATAATTTTCCATAAACAATTAAATTTTGTTTAACTTTAAGTTTTTTAGGTAATTCAATATATGGTGAAATAAAATTCATTTTGTGAAGAAGTGAGATTTTGTTTTTTTCAATATTTTCTCCGTTGATTAAAACCTCACCACTACTTGGTTTTAATAATCCTAAAATCATTCCAATAGTTGTAGTTTTTCCACATCCATTAGGTCCCAATAAACCAACCATTTCATTTTCATTAATTTTAAAATTTATATTAGTTACTGCTACTTTATCTTTATATTTTTTTGATAGATTTATTACTTCAATAGAATTTGTCATCAATATTTAGAGGCTCTCTTTAATCTATCATTAATTGTTTTGCCAAGACCTTTGTTTGGTATCTTTTCGACTGCAATCTTTTTAAAACCATCGTTTTTAATTTTTCTTAAAGTTGAATATAAATTCTTTGCAGCTTCATCTATATTTTTCATTTTGGATAAATAATAATAGTTTTTTAATTTTGATTTTCTTTTTTTAATTAATAAATAAGCCTCATCTTTTTTTGGTTTTTTAACATTGACTCTTAAAGGTATCCCAGGTGAGTAATGTAACGGAAATAAACCAGGTGATAATTTTTTTTTTGAATTTGTATTAATTAATAATTTTTTTTTTAAAACATTTTCGATTTTTTTAGTATCTAGGCCTCCATATCTTAAAAGTGAGGGCTTTTCTAAAAGGTTTAGTATTGTAGACTCAACTCCAATTTTACTTTTTCCTCCATTTAAAATATATTTTATTTTTGAACCAAATTCTTCTTTTACATCAGATGGTTTAACTGAACTTAATCTTGAGGATATATTTGCACTAGGTGCCGCTACCGGATAATCTAAATTTTTTAATAAATTTCTTAACAATTTATGTTTAGGGAAACGTACGGCAATACTTTTTTTATTATTAGTGACAAATTTTGATATTTTTGAGTTATTTTTTAATTTCAGAACATAAGTTATCGGACCTGGAGAAAATTTTTTGTAAAGTTTAACTAAATTATCATTTATATCACAGTCTTCTTTAAGTCTTTGAATATCGTAATAATGGACAATTAGAGGATTGTTTAATGGTCTTTTTTTAAGACTAAATATTTTCTTAACTGCACTATTCGAGTAAGCGTTTGCAGCCAATCCATAAACAGTTTCTGTTGGTACCGCAACACAATGATTATTATCTAAATATTTTTTTGCTTTTTTGATATTTGATTGAATAGATTTCATGTATTAATAATTATTATTATATGAAAGATAAAATATTACCACTTGATTATGATCAGTATTCAGTTGAGGAGCTTACAGAAAAAGCAAATAAGATTATAGAGTCTCTAGAGAAGGAAAATGATTTAAACAATTCAGTTGATAGTTATCAAGAACTTCTAAAATTAAATAATATTATTGAAAAGAAATTTCATAAAAATTTTAAATCTATTGGGGAAGAGACAAATAAAAAGATTAAAGAGATAACTAAAAAAAATGAAAAAACAGCTTAATAAAATAGCTAAGGATACAAATATTTTCCTTAAAAAATATATTAATTCACAGAAATATTCTCAGCTAAAGTCACCCATGAAGTATGGTTTGTTTCCAGGTGGAAAAAAAATAAGATCTAAAATCTTAATCGACTTAGGGTCATTATTTTCAATAGATTATAAAACATTGATAATAGTTGGGTCGGCTGTTGAATGTATTCATGCTTATTCTCTTATTCATGATGATCTACCCTGCATGGATGATGATGATATAAGAAGAGGAAAACCTTCAGCTCACATTAAATTTGGTGAGTCTACAGCAGTTCTAGCAGGAAATTCATTACTGACTTTAGCTTTTGAAATTTTATCAAGTCCTAAATTGAAATTAAATGAAAAGATAAAGATCAACCTAATCAAAAAATTATCAGAATGTTCAGGACATTTAGGAATAGCTGGTGGGCAATATTTAGATTTAAGTTATGAGAGAAAGAAAATATCAAGGAATAAAATATTAGAAATGGAAATAAAAAAAACTGGAATGTTATTTAGTTTTTGTTGTGCAGCTCCAGCAATAATTAAGAAAAAAACAATCCAAGAAATTAAATTTTTTGAAAATATTGGATCAAAAATTGGTTTATTATTCCAAATAGCTGATGATTTAATTGATCTGAAAAGTAATTCTAAGGAAGCTGGGAAAAAAACAGGAAAAGATCAAAAAAAAGGCAAGGCAACACTTATAAATTTAATAGGCTATGATGACTCACTTAAGTATTGTGATAAGATAATAAAAGATATTAATAAGAATTTAAGAAAATATGGTTCAAGATCTGAAAAAATAAATGAAACATTAGGCTATATATTGAATAGAAAAAAATGAAAAAAAATTATCAATTTTTAAATAATATCAACTTTCCATCTGATTTAAGAAAAGTTTCTGAAAATAATTTACAAAAAGTAGCAGATGAGGTGAGGGAGGAAATGATAAGTGCTGTTTCAGAAACAGGAGGTCACCTTGGTGCTGGTTTGGGAGTTGTTGAATTGACAGTTGCACTTCATTATGTTTTTGATACCCCAAATGATAAATTAATATGGGATGTTGGCCATCAATCTTACCCACATAAAATTTTAACTGGAAGAAAAGATAAAATTAGAACTTTACGACAGGGCGATGGTTTATCAGGTTTTACAAAAAGATCTGAAAGTGAGTATGACCCATTTGGAGCAGCACATAGTTCAACATCTATTTCATCTGCATTAGGAATTGCAGAGGCAAATAAATTAGAAAATAAGTCTTCCAATGTAATAGCTGTAATAGGTGATGGAGCAATTAGCGCAGGTATGGCTTATGAAGCCATGAATAATGCTGGGGCATCTAAAACAAAAATAATTGTTATTTTAAATGATAACGACATGTCAATTGCAAAACCAGTTGGAGCAATGAGAACTTACTTGGCAAAATTATTTACTGGTAAAATATATTTTAGTCTTAGAGAAACCTTAAAATTAATTACATCTGCATTTTCAAAAAGATTTAGTGCTAAAGCAGGAAAAGCAGAGGATTTTTTCCGTTCAGCAGTTACTGGAGGTACATTGTTTAGTTCACTTGGTTTTTATTATGCAGGTCCTATAGATGGTCATGATTTATCAAGCCTAGTTCCAATTTTAAAAAATGCAAAAGAATCAAGACATGAGGGTCCTATAATGATTCATATCAAAACTCAAAAAGGAAAAGGTTATTCTTATGCAGAAAAAGCAAATGATCATTATCATGGAGTGTCAAAATTTAATGTTGAGACTGGCGAACAAGTAAAGAGCAAATCAAACCTTCCAGCTTATACAAAAGTATTTGCAAACACGTTAGTTAAACATGCTAAAAAAGATAGCAAAATAGTAGGAATAACAGCAGCGATGCCAGGAGGGACTGGTATGGATATTTTTGGCAAGGAGTTTCCAAATAGAATGTTTGATGTTGGAATAGCGGAACAACATGCTGTAACTTTTGCAGCCGGTCTAGCAACCGAAGGATACAAACCATATGCTGCAATTTATTCTACATTTTTACAGAGAGCATATGATCAAGTTGTCCACGATGTTGCCATCCAAAGTTTACCAGTTAGATTTGCGATAGATAGAGCAGGATTAGTTGGTGCTGATGGATCAACACATGCTGGTTCATTTGATATAACTTACTTATCAACTTTACCTAACTTTGTAGTAATGGCAGCAAGTGATGAAGCTGAACTTGTTAAAATGATTAATACTTCAGTAGATATAAATGACAGACCTTCTGCAATTAGATATCCAAGAGGAACTGGAGTAGGTGTTGATCTCCCATCAATAGACGAAAAAATTGAAATTGGTAAAGGAAGAGTCGTTCAACAAGGGACACAAGTTTGTATTTTAAACCTCGGTACTCGACTTGAGGAGTGCAAGTTAGCTGTAGAGGAATTAAAAGCAAAAGGGGTTTCAACAACTTTGATAGATGCCAGATTTGCAAAGCCTTTAGACGAAGAACTTATACTAAAATCTGCTAAGGAACATGAGCTTATGATAACTATTGAAGAGGGATCAATAGGTGGTTTCGGTTCTCATGTTAAAAATTTATTAGCTGAAAGAGGAGTATTTGATAAAGGTTTAAAATTTAGATCAATGACTTTACCAGATGAATTTATTGAACAAGATGATCCAAAAAAAATGTACGATAAAGCTGGATTAAACAGTTCTCAAATTTCTAAGAAAATTGCTGATATTTTGTTTCAAAAGGAAACAATAAGAGTTGTGAAAAATTAATTTCAGCTAACTACATTGGGCTTTATTCATTAAGTAGTGGTCAAGTAAAACACAGTTCATCATAGCTTCACCAATTGGTACAGCTCTAATTCCTACACAAGGATCATGTCTACCTTTAACAGATATTGAAGTATTTTTCCCAAATTTATTTATAGTTTTTCTACTAGTTAAAATTGACGATGTTGGTTTGACAGCAAAAGATGCAATAATTTCTTGGCCCGTAGAAATTCCACCAAGAATTCCACCTGCTTTATTTGAATTGAATTTTAATTTATTTCCTTTTGAAGAAATTTCATCTGAATTTTGTTCTCCACTTAATTGTGCTGAGTTCATTCCTGCTCCAATATTTACACCCTTAACTGCATTAATACTCATTAGACCTGAAGCTATGTCAGTATCCAATTTTGAATAAATTGGAGCACCTAAACCAACTGGGATACCTCTTGCTCTTATTTCAATCACTGCTCCACATGAGGATCCTGATTTTCTTACACCAAGCAAATATTTTTCCCATAATTTAATCATTGATTTATCTGGACAAAAAAATGGATTTTTTGAAATTACTTTATCGTTCCATTGATTTGTATCACATCCAAGAATTCCTAGCTGAGTTACTGCACCAATTACTTTAAATTTTTTACCTAATTTTTTTTGAAGTACAACTTTTGCTATTGCACCGGCTGCAACTCTTGCTGCAGTTTCTCTAGCAGAAGATCTACCACCACCTCTATAGTCTCTAATTCCATATTTTTTAAAATAAGTAAAATCTGCATGACCTGGTCTGAACTTATCTTTAATATTACTATAATCTTTGGATCTCATATCTTTGTTGTAGATTATGAGAGAAATAGGTGTTCCTGTAGTTTTACCCTCAAATACTCCTGACAATATTTGAACTTTGTCATCCTCTTTTCTCTGAGTTGTAAATTTAGATTGTCCTGGTTTTCTTTTGTCTAATTCTATTTGAATATCTTGCTCTTTAAGATTTATGTTTGGAGGACAACCATCAACAATACAACCAATTGCAGGTCCATGAGACTCTCCCCAAGTTGTGAAACGAAATAGCTTTCCAAAAGTATTAAATGACATTATTTATATTATATATCATTAGTTTCTGATCAGGTTGCAGATGAATATTATTCATCTAGAGCGTATGAAAGCCGGATAGGAGCATGGGCTTCTAAGCAAAGTGAAGAATTAAATTCGCGAGAACAACTGTTAAAATCTATACAAGATTACAAAAAAAAATATAGCAACAAATCAGATGTACCAAGACCAAGTCACTGGTCTGGATGGATTTTATCTCCAGATAGTATTGAATTTTGGCTAGATGGTGAGAACAGAATCCACGAAAGATTAAAATACAATAAAGATAACTCTGGGAAGTGGATAAAGTCTTTATTAAGTCCTTAAAAATTTCTTGATAAACTAAATGATGTTAATCTTTTAAGAATATTTTTTTCTTCAGAGTCTTTAAATACACTTAGAGAGTTTGAGGCTAAATTTATATAGTGCTGAGCTTTTTGATAGCATTCTTGAATTATTTTATACTTATTTATAAGAGCAATAATTTCATTAAAGTCATCTTTAGTTCTTAACTCTTTTTTAAACATATTTGATAAAATTTTCTTTTCATCATTTCCTAATTTTTGAAAAAGTAAAATTATTGGTAAGGTAATTTTTCCTTCAAAAAAATCTTGACCAATTTTTTTACCAAATAGTTTGAGCTCAGCATTATAGTCTAGTGTGTCGTCTGCTATTTGAAAAGTTAATCCCAAGTTTCTTCCATAAAATTCTAAAGCATCTTTTTCTTTATTTTCTGCATCAGATAAAATAGCACCAACTTTAGTTGCTGCTGCAAATAACTCAGCAGTTTTAGCTGAGATTATTTTTAAATATGTTTCTTCCAGCATATCAACTTCACCTTTGTGTTGAAGTTGTAGAACTTCTCCTTGAGCAATCTTAGATGAAGTGGACGATAATAATTTTAGTGCCTTCATCAATTACATCATCATGCATCAATGTTGCGCTGTGAATTAATTCAACACACGCAGCTAAATTTATATCTCTAGAGCCTTTAGAGTAACCGCATAATTTTGCACTACCCAAAGTTAGTAAAGCTCTTAGTCTTTTTCCTCCAGTTTCTATATGATAATTTGTCATTTTTTGAACCAGCTGTACGTCACTAGATAATTTTGATTTTATTTTTTCTTCGGTTAAAACCAGTTTTTCTTCAACCGAGTCTTTAAGTTGAAAATATGAATCATTTATTTGATTTTTAAGCTGTACAACTGTTCCCATAAGATTTTTAAATTAGTATAATTTGTTTATATATATTACTTATCAATTGACGCACCAGTTTCTTCAATTATAAGTAGTCTTTATATTCAATAAATAATTCTATAAGACTTACCTATGTTCTCTTTTTTTAAAAAGAAAAAAATTGTTGCTCACTTAAAATTAAGTGGGGTTATTGGTAATGCAGGAAAATTTAAACAAGGTATTGATTTTGCAGGTCAAGAAGAACTAATTAAAAAGGCTTTTTCTCTGAAAAAAGCGGCATGTGTTGCTATATCAATCAATTCTCCAGGAGGATCACCAGTTCAATCTCATTTAATCTACAGTTTTATTAGACAACAAGCAAAAAAACACAAAAAAAAAGTTATTGTATTCGCTGAAGACGTAGCAGCTTCTGGAGGTTATTTGATTTCTTGTGCTGGGGACGAAATTTATGCAAATTCAAGTTCAATAATTGGATCTATAGGAGTGATATATTCTTCTTTTGGATTTACTGAGTTGATAAAAAAAATTGGGGTTGAAAGAAGAGTTCATACTGCTGGCAAAAACAAAAGCACACTTGATCCATTTTTAGAAGAAAAAAACGAGGATATTGAAAGATTAAAAAATATTCAATTGGATCTTCATAAAGACTTTATAGATGTTGTTGAAAAAAGTAGAGGATCAAAATTAAACAAATCTGATGTAGAACTTTTTTCAGGTGAGTTTTGGTCAGGCAGTAAAGCAAAAAATTTAGGATTGATTGATGGAATAGGTGACGCACATGAAATATTAAAAGATAAATTTGGTGAGGATGTAATTATTAAAAAATTTGAAAAATCAAAAGGATGGTTAAGTCAAAAACTTTCTTCATCTAGCAATCAAGTAGATCAAATAGCAAGTATTTTAGATGAAAGATCAATTTGGCAAAGATATGGTTTCTAAAGCAAAAAAAGAAAAAAAAAAAATTCAAACATTCCAAGATACAATTTTAAATCTTCAGAAATTTTGGAGTAAAAAAGGATGCATTATTCTTCAGCCTTATGATATGGAGGTTGGTGCAGGAACTTTTCATCCAGCTACTACCCTAAGATCACTTGGAAATAAACCATGGAAAGCAGCTTACGTACAACCATCAAGAAGACCTACAGATGGAAGATATGGAGATAATCCAAACAGGTTACAACACTATTATCAATTTCAAGTTTTAATTAAACCTTCCCCTGAAAATATAAAAAAACTTTATCTAAATAGTTTATCTACTATAGGAATAGATCATAATGATCATGATATAAGGTTTGTTGAAGATGATTGGGAAAGTCCAACATTAGGTGCCGCAGGATTGGGATGGGAAGTATGGTGTGATGGAATGGAAATTACTCAATTCACCTATTTTCAACAAATGGCTGGATTTGATTGTAAACCTGTATCAGTTGAAATCACTTATGGCTTAGAAAGAATTTGTATGTTTACCCAAAAAGAAAAAAATGTTTATGATTTATTGTGGAATGATGAAGGTGTAAAATATCACGAAGTTTTTCATCAAGCCGAAAAAGAATTTTCAGCATACAATTTTGAACATGCGAATGTAGAAACACTTTTGAAAATGTTTGAAATGCATGAGTCTGAGGCAAAAGATTTGGTAGAAAAAAAAATTTCTTTACCAGCATATGATCAATGTTTAAAAGCCAGTCATGTGTTTAATATTTTAGATGCAAGAGGTGCAATCAGTGTTGCACAAAGAGCAGGTTATATTGCTAGAATAAGAGATATTACAAAATCTGCAGCAGGCGTTTGGTTAGATAGTCAAAAATAATGTCAGAGTTTTTTTTAGAATTATTTAGTGAAGAAATACCTTCAAATCTTCAACAAAATTTAAGGGAAGATTTACTTAAAAGTTTTAATGATTTTTTTTTAGAAAAATCAATTTTATTTAAAAAAAGTTCATCATACTCAACACCAAACAGACTAGTGGTATTGTTTGAAGGAGTTCAAAAAAATGTTGTACTAAAATCTGAGGAGATTAAAGGTCCAAATATCAAGTCACCAGAGGTAGCACTAGAGGGATTTGTTAGGTCAAATAAAATCGTAAAAAAGGATCTCTACCAAAAGAAAACTGACAAAGGAGAATTTTATTTTTTCAAGACAAAATCAAAAAAATTGCACACACATGAATTATTAGAGGAATTTATCCCAATATTATTAAATAAAATTCAATGGAAAAAATCAATGTATTGGGGAACTTTTGACCTAAATTGGGGTAGACCTTTAAAGTCAATTCTAGCTGTATTTGATAAAAAAAAGTTAAATTTTAATTTTCATCACCTAACATCTTTAAAATCAATGAATTATTTTAAAGGATTAGGAAGTTATTTCGATAAAGCCCAAAGAATGAGAAAATTGGGTGGAATGATATCTGATGAACTTTTAATCAGTAAAGAAAAAGTTGAATTGTCAGCATCAATTTGTAAAGTTGATTTATTATCAGAACTAGTAGGTGAATTTCCAGAACTCCAAGGTGTAATGGGAGGTTATTTTGCTAACGCACAAGGTTTTGATAAAGATTTAGCTTTGGCGATAAGTGAGCAATATTTACCTACAGGTTCAGGTTCAAGAGTTCCAAAAAAACCATTTAGCATAGCCCTTTCTTTAGCTGATAAGATAGATACTTTAGTTGGTTTTTTTGGTTTAAATCAAAAACCAACAAGTTCGAAAGATCCGTATGCTCTAAGAAGATTAGCATTGGGGGTAATAAGAATAATAGTTGAAAATAAAAAAGATTTTAAAATAAAAGATCTAATTAATTATTCTTTAAGCCTGTATTTAGATCAAGGTTTTGAAATTGATAACCAATCTCTACAAAATGAATTATCAGATTTTTTAATGGATAGATTAAAATATCACATGAAGGAAGAAAATATTAGAAATGATATAATTCAAGCATCAACTAGTTCTTTTAACTTAGATCAATCTGTTATTATTTTTAATAAAGCTAAACATTTAAATAAAATTATTAACAAACCAAATGGTTTAGATATTATTGCAAGCTATAAAAGAGCCTCAAACATTTTAGACGGTGAATTAAAAAAAGATAAAATAGAATTATCAAATACAACTGACCCTGGAATTTTTAAAACTGAGTTAGAAAAAAACCTATTTAAAAAAATTAGTGAATTAAGGAAATATTTTTCAGGCATTAATAAAGATGAAAATTATGTTCAAACATTGGACAATTTAGCTAGCGTCAAAAGAGAGGTTTTTGACTTTTTTGATAATGTAATTGTGAACGAAGATGATCTGGTCATAAAGAAGAATAGGCTGGAACTAATCCAAATGATGTGTAAAACGTTCAACAATTATGTTAATTTTGCTCTAATCGACTCCCGTTAATGAAAAAACTTATAAATTTGGGGACTTAAAAAATCCACTTTTATTATCTGTGCGGTCTGGTGCAAGAGTATCAATGCCAGGTATGATGGATACTATTCTAAATCTGGGTCTTAACGATAAAACAGTTAAAGCTTTAGCAATTAAAACTTCAAATGGAAGATTTGCTAAAGACAGTTATAGAAGATTCATTCAAATGTACGGTAATGTGGTAATGGGTGTAGAAGGTTATCATTTTGAGGAATTAATTGAAAATTATAAACTTACGAAAGGTGTTTTGTTAGATACAGATTTAGATGAAAGTGATTGGGATGGATTAATTGAAGATTTTAAAAGAACAGTAAGAGAAAAGGCAAAAAAAGATTTTCCTCAAGATGTTCACGAACAATTGCTAGGAGCAATAAGCGCAGTATTTTTATCATGGGAAAGTAATAGAGCAAAAGTTTATAGAAAACTAAATCAAATCCCAGCCGAGTGGGGAACTGCTGTAAATGTTCAATCAATGGTTTTTGGAAATATGGGTGATGATTGTGCAACAGGAGTTGTGTTTACAAGAAATCCATCAGATGGATCAAATGAAATATATGGTGAGTATTTAATTAATGCGCAAGGCGAAGATGTTGTAGCGGGCACAAGGACGCCTCAATACATAACGAAAAAAGCTAGGAGAGATGCTAAAGTAAAAGAATTATCAATGGAAGAGTCTATGCCTAAAGTCTTTAAAGAACTTCAAAAAATTTTGAAAAAATTAGAGACGCATTACAAAGATATGCAAGACGTAGAGTTTACAGTTGAAAATAGTAAACTATGGATGCTTCAAACAAGATCAGGAAAAAGAACAGCAAAATCAGCAGTGAAGATCGCAGTTGATATGGTTAAAGAAAAATTAATTTCTAAAAAGGAAGCTGTATTAAGAATTGACCCAAATTCTTTAGACACACTTTTGCACCCTACTTTGGATGAAAAAAGTTCAATTAATGTTATAGCAAATGGATTGCCAGCATCACCAGGTGCAGCCAGTGGTAAAGTTGTATTTACATCAGAAGAGGCTGAAAGATTAACCGCAATGATGCAAGATACAATTTTGGTTAGAGTAGAGACCTCCCCAGAAGATATACAAGGAATGCATGCTGCTAAAGGAATTTTGACTGCTAGAGGAGGAATGACAAGTCATGCAGCTGTTGTTGCAAGAGGTATGGGTAGACCATGTGTATCAGGATCAAGTGAAATTGATATAAACTATGAAAATAAATCTTTTAAAACTTCTTCAATGGAGATTAAAGAAGGAGACGTAATCACTATTGATGGCTCAACTGGAAGAATTATTGCTGGAAGTGTTTCAACTGTGAAGCCTGAAATATCTGGTGATTTTTCCAAGTTAATGTCTTGGGCAGATAGCTTTAGGAAATTAAAAGTAAGAACAAATTCTGAGACACCAAAAGATACCAAAACAGCAAAAGATTTTGGTGCTGAGGGTATTGGATTATGCAGAACTGAACATATGTTTTTTGATGAAGAACGAATTTTGTCTGTAAGAGAAATGATATTATCTAAAACAAAAGAAGACAGAGCAATAGCATTACAAAAACTGTTACCACATCAAAGAAAAGATTTTATAGATATTTTTAAAATCATGAGTGGATTACCAGTCACAGTTAGATTGTTGGACCCACCATTACATGAATTTTTACCACGTACAGAAAAGGAAATTAATGAGGTTGCTAGTATAGTTAATCTCCCAGTTAAAGAGGTTGAGTCAAGAATTGAAGAGCTCCATGAGCAAAATCCTATGTTAGGTCATAGGGGATGTCGTCTAGGAATATCTTTTCCTGAAATTTATGAAATGCAATGCAAAGCAATATTCGAGGCTTTGGCTTACCTCAAAAAAAATAAAATTAAATCTGCATTTCCTGAAATAATGATACCTTTAGTATCTACAGAGGCTGAGATTAAAATAATGAAAGAATTAGTAATTAGAACTGCTAGTCAAGTTCAACAAGAAAATAAATTGAAAATAGAATTTTTAGTTGGAACGATGATTGAATTACCTAGAGCGGCAATAAAAGCAAAGGAGATTGCTAAGCATGCAGAATTCTTTAGTTTTGGAACAAATGATTTAACTCAGACTACTTTTGGGATCAGTAGAGATGATAGTGGTAAATTTTTAAATGATTATTTAGAAAACAAAATATTTTCTGTTGATCCTTTTGTTTCAATAGATGAAGGAGTTTCAGATTTAGTTGAAATAGCAGTAGAAAAAGGAAGAAAACAAAATAAAAATCTTAAATTAGGTATTTGTGGAGAGCATGGAGGAGATCCACATAGTATATCTTTTTGTTCTAAAGCAGGATTGAATTATGTTTCTTGTTCACCTTATAGAGTTCCTGTTGCAAGGTTGGCTGCTGCTCAAGCTGAAATTAAAAAAAAATTAAATTAAATAGGGGGCGTTCTGTTGCCAGGTGCCCCAGACCCCGTTTGCTTAATTAACTAAGTTAATTAGGCAGCAAGTGCGTAACTTTCGTTAGCAATTATAAATTAGCCCGTTACGGTGGAACAATCCCGAACGAAAGAATAGCCTTTAGTCACCCGTCGAATCTAGTTCACCCCCATAAGTTGTAATGGTGGAGGTGGTGGGTACTGCCCCCACGTCCGCAATGGTTATTACGAAATTCGTTTATCGTCGTAGTTGGAAAACCAACATTATTAATATAAAAGTAATTACAACAGATTCAATAACAATCATGAAATTAACTAAAGAACAACAAGAAGAAATAAAAAATCAACAATCTCAAAGCAATCAAACAAAAAGAGTTACTGCTCCTGAGCTTGAAAAAATCCTATATGAAGCAATTCCAGCTTTAGATCATGGTTTTGTAAGAGTTGTTGATTATATGGGTGATGACACATCCATAGTTCAATCAGCCAGAGTATCGTACGGAAAAGGAACCAAACAAGTTTCAACTGACAAAGGTTTAATAAAATATTTGATGAGGCATTGGCACAGCACTCCATTCGAAATGTGTGAAATTAAATATCATGTTAAGCTTCCAAT
>LUMP01000522.1_pt1 | contig 13840 bp, 5 predicted proteins | sample 729641 | NCBI WGS metagenome assembly LUMP01 (sample SAMN03860260, study PRJNA289734) | marine metagenome | biome: seawater column; feature: ocean; material: water; isolation source: Red Sea water column Station 12 - depth 47m | place: Saudi Arabia: Red Sea | collected 2011-10-15 | depth 47 m | reverse complement strand
GTCCTTGACCTTGTCCTTGACCTTGGCCCTGTCCGTCTTGGTCGGAATCTCCACCGCCATCAGTTCCGCCGTCTCCAGTACCCTCTCCGTTGTCACCGTAATCCGGATCGTACGCATCTGGGATACCGTCGCCATCCGAATCCGACATCGACCCGTTGTTAGGGTCGTTCGGGAACGGATCGTTGGCGTCATCTTGCCCATCACCATCGGTGTCTGCCGAGTTGGGGTTGGTACCGGACGCGTACTCCTGAGAGTTCGTCAATCCGTCACCGTCTGGGTCCGCGTTAGCGTCACTAGCCGAGTTCGGATTTAGTCCGTATGCAACCTCCCAACCGTCCGGTAGACCGTCATTATCGGTGTCGGGGTTGGTGGGGTCCGTGCCTTCAGCTGTCTCCTCTGCGTTTGTCAAACCGTCTCCGTCCCAGTCGGCTCCTCCATCGGAGGGGTCGAGTGGGTCAGAACCATCGGCTGAAACGCCAACGGAACCGGCCATCAAAACAAGGAGCAGCGCAATCATCATGCTCGTATTCTTTGTTTTCTGCATTTTCTTTTCACTTCCAAAAATCAGTTCAGAGAACCCGCCGTTCTCTCTTTCCGTTGAATGCTCGCGCTCGTCCTTGCGCGAAGCTAATTCCTCCGGGAGTGACGGATGCTATTTTGGAGCCTACTAGGTATGCCTTCCACAACCGCTCTAAACGTAGCACTGCGCCCCATTTGCGGTTTTTGTGGAATTGCTGTATAACTTCGTTTGCTCCTCCTCTTTTACGCATCCAATCTCACGGGCTTTCATAGGGAACCCACCGTTCCCTCTAATTTGTCAGCCATTGTGTGGCTATATCAAGAGTTCCCGAGCCTGATTCGGGCTGTTTTTCGATAATTTTCCTTCAAGGAGTCAGTGCTGCGAGTTCTGCTCGGAATTTTGTCGAACCCATGAAGTGGAGAACCGGAGTCGCTAAAGTGCCAATAATTAGAGTGCCCAGAAGTAGATTTGACCACAATTCAATTCCCGTTCCAAATGAGAAGAATAGTAGCCATCCTGCAAGGAGAAAACCCCACGGCCTGAAGCGGCGAGCGAAAAGTGCTGAACGTGCTCGAACTAACTCGTCCGAGTATAGGGCTGTTTCCTCGCCCTCAGCCAGCATATCGTTCTCGGTAGCGCAACGAACGCAAACCTGGTAGCGGGGGCCATTACCACTAACGAACTGAGAGTTCGGGTAGTTTTGGGTGCACATGCGACAGACTGGCATAGACGTCAACCTTGCCAGCGAACATCGCTCCTTCAACGCTACGGTCGTCTAACCTGTTTGTTGGGCGCAAACTTGGTAACTTTGTTCGAGAAATTAAGGAATGATCTAAGCAAGGCTAGTCCATCTGGACTGCCGACTGATTCAGGATGGAATTGAACTCCCTCTATCGGAAGAGAAGGATGGCTTAACCCCATAATCAAACTTCCAGATTCATCCCATGAGTTTGCTATGATGTCCTCGTTGGTCGCCTCTAGTACCAAGCTATTGTAGCGCATCATCACAACCTCCTCAGAGGCATTTTGGAACAGACCTGAGCCATCATGAGTGATTCTTGATGGCACTCCATGAACTGCGCCCAGAGGAGATTCAATTAGATTCCATCCTGCTGCAAGACCAATGGCTTGGTGACCCAAACACCAACCAAGTAATGGGATAGGGGTATCCAATATTTTCAATCTATTTTGCAGAGCCCTGTGAGCAATTTCCATGCTTAAAGGAGAAACTTCTGGGCGAGAAGGGCCTGGTCCGAGTATGATATGTGTAGGACGGTGAGTATCTAGCCAGGTATCGACTTGGGTACTTGTATCGATTTTTTCAACTGGTCTACCCTCAACAATCGTCACCTTTGCTCCGAGCCGATTTAACGATTCGGCGATATTGTTTGTGAAGGAATCGAGGTTGTCCACTAAGAGAACGTGGTAATCGATTTTCGAATTGGATTTCTTTGGAAGTCCTGGAGATATTCTACCCAATGCTCCTTCGACCTTGGGGAGAGGAAGTATGCCAACTTCTCTCTCGGGTAATTCTTCACTACTGAATCCAGTTCGGAACCCCCACGTCGCTTCGGTTACAGCAGCCGCCTTCCATCGTGCTTCCTCAACCTCATCGGCAGGATTAGAATCGATGACAATCCCTCCACCTGCTTGAACCGTAGCATACCATGATTCCGGACCACTGCGAGCCTCCATAGTTCGAATTAGGATATTCCAATCGGCCTGTCCAGCGCTTTGGTTAAGATGGCCGATTGATCCTGTCCAAGCACTTCTCGGCGAACCCTCTAGTTGGTCGATTGCTGCCATAGTCACAACCTTTGGACAACCGGTGATTGAGCCACCTGGGAATAAGGCCGCTAGAGATTTACCTGCACTATTGTTTGGGCTAAGTTTTCCCTCAACTCCGGAAACCAAATGTTGCACATTTGCCAAAGCTTCAATGCGGCAATCAGACCAATGTACACTGCCGCTTTGACAAACAGAAGAAAGATCGTGCCGTTCCAAATCTACCAACATCAAGTGCTCTGCCATTTCCTTTTCTGATGATGCTAATTCTAACCTTAGAGCAGAATCTTCCTTCTCGTTCTTTCCTCTGGCCCTCGTTCCCTTTATTGGTCTGGTTGAGACAATTCCAGATTCAAGGCGCATCAATCGCTCAGGAGAAGCTGAGGCAACTGCCCAACCGTGATCTGCCAAGTACAGCCATGAGGAGAAAGGGGCTGGATTAGAATGAGTCATTCGAAGGAATGTATTCCACGGTTGACCAGACATTTCACCTTGCCATCTGCGGCCATAATTCACCTGATAGAGATGGCCGCCACGAATCGATTCGCGGATTTTCTCGACTTTTCTCGCATGTTCAGAATCGCTCTCGCTATCGGGCACTATTGATTCTGGTCTGGCTGGCATTTGCAAGTCCGAAAGTGTCGGTAATTCTTGCTCTAACCATTGATGTCCCTCAATCGCAATTAATCGCAATTGATTGTTAGCACGTTCGTGTATCCACCATGCATCGCATCGCCACAAAACACCTAGCAGCGTACCCGGTTCAGGTGTATTCGCCAAACGAATAGAATTTGACCAGCGACCTAAATCATATCCAAGTAAGCCGGCGAATCCACCTGGAGTAATCGAGTGTTGTTCATTCACTTCTACTTCGATTTCATGCTCAGCGACAATAGACAGGGCTTGCTCTAATGTCGCTGGATTATACTCCTCCTCTGTATGCCAACGCCCTTCTACTAGTCGCTGACGAACTAAGTTGAGCGGAGGAGGATTCCCTAGGTGTATTTCCCCATGAAGGGCAGAACCAGTGGGGGCATCTTCGCCATACGGTTCAAAGAAAAGGAAGCGGATGCTATCCAAGGATGGTAGCATCGACTTTTGTGACAGGTCAGTTACAGGTCCACCTGAATGAAGAAGCAATTCATCCCCTTCACGGGTTCTAGTTTGCAACATGGAAATTAGAGGAGATTCATGCGAGTTATCCTCTGTTCGTTCAATTACTCGCATTTCAACCCTCCAAATCTTCCAATCTCATCCATGCAGACTGTAATCGAATCATCCAGGCGTTGTAGGCCGCTTGATACAATCTACCATTTGGTTGACCAATTTGCCGTCCATCAATTTCACCTAATGCCTGAACTCCTAGGCCACTTCCCAAGACTATCATCTCAGAAGCCCGGAGCAACATTGAGAGAGTCAGTCTAGCTTCCCTAACTGGCACTCCAGCACTCTCGATACCTTCTCTGATTTGTTCTAGAGTAACAGAGTCTAGTGCACCTTCCGAGGGCTTTGGATAGTAGGCAACTCCATCGTTATCCAGCAAAATAGGCATACACCTATCTCCATCAACTAGAATATCTCCATCGAATAGAAGAGATATATCCACTCCATGCTCGTTCGCTACCTCTCGAGCATCAAAATATGGTTGCCAATCGCCGTGTTTAGTACCTCTAACTGAACCATCCCATCGAGGTGCTGCAAGGCTAATTGCCCTCATTGGATTGGGCCATTTTCCGTTCACTCTAGGAATTAATTTGACGTCTCCATTTGGATTTACTCCGATCTTAATCAAAAATGGAGCCTGATTTTCTCCAACCACTGATTGGCCCGGAATCTCTGCCTTACTGAGCGCTTCGAAGATAAGTTCCGTTAGGTTGTTTGGAAGATTGAATCCTAATCTCTCAGCGTGTCGAAAAAGACGAGCAATATGCAAGTCGGCTGCTAATAGCCGGGACCCCCCATCCCAAGCGACGGTAGTGAATACCTCGGAACGGGGATCACCATCCATATACCTCGATAGATGAATAGGGCTTCAACCCGATGCTGATACAATCAGAGCATTTCGTCTAAGAAAGATGTGTCAATATCATCGTCTTCTGATTCTTCTTCATCCAAATCATCGAAGTTTAGATCGTCAGCCATGTCATCAAGATCACCAAGGTCTAACTCTTCTTCCTCATCTCCGAGTAATTCGTCCATAACGCCACTATCTGCGGATGGGGTTGGCTCTAGATCCTCTTCCAATGGGGCTCCCGCACTAGCCATAGTCTCGGTGTAATCGCTCTTGCTTTCATCTGAAGAGTCGCCTTCCTTACGCCTAGCATTAGCGACTAGTCCCTCATCAATTTCCAATTCATCTGCGCCGAAGTCTTCGTCATCGGTAAGGCCAGCAGCCTCCCGCTCCATTTGCTCTTCCAACTCGACTTCAAGAGCACCCATCTCCCAAGGCTCAGGAGCAGAATCTCCTCTTGGCCTGATGAACATCATTGCACCGATTAGGAACATTGCTACCGATAGTGCAATGATTACCATGTTCATGTCGCCTGCTAGTATTCTATCCACCCAGGACTCACCTGCGGCATCATCGCCTGGTTGGGTAGTACCAAAGCTGGATTCTTCCCAAGGTGGAACTTCTACTGGGTCGGCATAGAATGTGTGAACTTCTCCATTATAGGTTACAATCTCAATCCAATATGTCTCTTCACGGTCAATCATTTCACCATTGAATTCATTGAGAATCAATATCGTATCTCTCATACCAGACTTAACCAAAGAAGCGTTTCTAGTGTCATCGAACGATTCTAGGCTGACAAAGGCGTAGTAACTTGCATACATTGGGTCTTCGGCATTATCCCAACTTACCTCTATCAGAGAACCTGCAGCATTCCAACTGGCCCTAATACCACTAACATCTGGACACTCAGGGCACGGGTCGGCGGATAGTTCGTCTGCAAGTTCTATCCAAGTACTGGCAAGATTGTCCGTCCAAGCATTTCCTGACGAATCAACTGCTACCACTGCAACATAGATTCGACGGTTTGGTACCAATGGTGTAGCAATGTCATCTCCATAGGCTGAGAACTCGGTTAGTAGGACTGGAAGGTCCTGTTCTCTATCAACGACCATTGCGGGTTGTAGGTCATCGATTCTTTGCAATAGAACCGGAGTATCGATTACCGCGTAAATCCAATATTCTGCGATGTCGGAGGCATCACTTGATGGGAATTCTACGAACATCGCATTTCCAGCATCATTTGGCCTATCTCTGAGTACCGGAGCTTGGAGTCGATCAGGCGGAGATACGTCTCCACGGTTATCCATTGGAGTGACTAAGACCATATGTTCCGACAAGCCACTTAGGTGCACATTTCCAGATATATCATGAATAGTTACAGTGACGTAGAGAGGAATCATAGATTGGATTGGACCTACCTCTAAAGTATCTATAGAACTACCATAAAGCGCACTCTCTGCAGTATATTCTAATTGGAAGTTGGCTCCAAACTGACGCTGGTTAATGACTACTAAACCACAATCGGATGGGTTTTCACTGCAGGATTCCCAAATCTCGGTTACATTGTTCAATGGGTACTCAGATACCCAAACTGTGTAGAATGAGAAGTCATCAGCCGATGAGCGATTCCAGCGAATATCAATGGCTGAACCGTCATCATCTGGATAATCCCAAGCATCGAGTCCAGTGACTCGATCTGGAGGTATTGCTTCGCCGTCGAAATCAGCCTCTGGGGTAGCATCTACGACGAGTACATTGTCGACATCGCCATTACCCCAGTCGTCAAAGGCAACGACTCCAATCCAGTAGACGGTTCCATCGATTAGACGACTTGTACCAAGTGAATCAATAATGATTGAAGTCGTTTCACAATTATCGGTATATCCTGCAACTGGCCAACCATCTACTGTTGCAGGAGGTTGCCAGCCGGAGGCTGGTAGAGCATATACCGCGTAATAGGTACAGTCCTCCTCAGTATTTGCATCCCAAGTGACATTGATTCTGCCGCCTTCGTCGTTAGGCACATCGACGGCTGTTGTTCCAGTAATCGGCATCGGCGGAATTCCATCATCTAGGCCGCCTGCGGTGACCACTGGGCCGATTATTGTGGCATTATTGATCGATGATTGCCCTGCTTCGTCTACACAAACCGCCGCAAACCAATACGGAACTCCACCTTCCAATTGCAAGGCGGTTGTGTTACCAGTACTCCAATGGAATTCGAATGGGTCTGAAAGTCCGACCACGCTGGTAATCTCCTGTTGCACTGCCCAGATCCTAACTCTATCCGGGTCAAGTTCGGTACAGGCAGCCCATTCTAGGAAAATGGTACCAGCCGCTCCACCAGATGCTGGATTTGCGGTCATCCAAGCCGGAGCGGCTGGAACCTCATCTGTTGGAGTAATATTTTGTGGATATGTCATTGGAACACCTAATGATCCATCTGCATATTCAATTACAACTGCTGCACGGTATTGGCGATCATCTCGCAATTCCTCCGTTACACCAGCATTATCCGCTCTGGTTATGGTTGCATTTGTCCGAGACCAGAACCCTGACCTAACGTAGGTTGAGAAGGATCCTAAGTCCTCTTGAGTAGGCTCCCATAATGGGTCAGCAGTTGAATCCCATACATACAATCGGTAGGCGTGCCATGCAGCATCTTCTGCTGGTAACCAAGAGGCCTCGATTACCCCTCCACCATCGTTTGGTCTATCGACTAATTCTGAGGAGACCGCATTTGTAGATGTAAAATCGCGGATGATGAACTGGGACCTAGAGCTGAGATTGCAGACTGGAAGGCCTGTTGTATTCCTCCATTGGTGGCGGCTAAATCCCAACTTCCGGTATAATTTAGTGAAGTTGAGCGAGCCCAAACCCATGCACCTCTTTGAGGTGCTAACATGGTCATAGTTTCGACGTGCATTGGAAGTTTACCTGGAGCTGAAGCGCTGGAGCTTTCAGGAATCTGAATAGGATTGTCAGGGGTGACTAGTACTGTTGCCATTCCTGGGTGAGTTGTATTTGTGATATCCCATGTTCGGCCGCTGTACAACAAGGTCAACGGATCTGCACGGCGTTGGTTCTCTCTTGCTGTCTCTTGCAAACTAACAGTTGGCTTGTAGACATGAAGACCATCATTTCCTACAGCATAGAATCCACTGAAGTCGATGTGACCTCCCTGAAGTCCGGTTATCACTCGGTTACTAACTACCTCATGTCTTCCGTCTACATCTACAACATCAAGCCCTCTTGGACTCATAACTACAAGATACTGGCCATCACTATGCATTTCGTATGGGGGCCAAGAGAGTAGAGAACTGGTACTAACTCCCGTCTCCATTTGCATCATGCTACCATTCCAATGTACCAGAGGAGCAACATCGGTCGCAACATGTACTCCCCAATCATCAGCGACAATTGCTCGAACATCGTTGCTTGGAATCATGTCGATATTATAGGTGCCATTTGCCATATCTGTGGCCAAGTCCCAAGCTGCTACTCCTGGTCTAGTTGGACCTTGTCCATTGTGAGAAATGAATATCGCAGCATCGTGATAAATTGTGGAATTTGTTCCATCGGGATTCTGTACGACGCGTGATACAGGTCCTGCTTCGGTAATGCCGCTCACAGTATTACCCATCAGGCCATCATTGAATCCGAGTGTATTGAGTACTGTTAGATTGGTTTCATGCAACACAGTAACTCCAGCGGCACCACCAGCCGAATAGTCGTATTGATTGAGTGTAAGTGAGTGATGATTGGAGAAGGCAATCCATCTATCGTAGTAATCGGATTATCCCAATCATCACGGGTGGTATTGTACATTCCAATACCACCATGAGTCGCTATCATGATATGGTCTCCGTAGACCATGAAATCGCGCACGAGATTACTTGGTAGTCCGGCGATTAGACTTCCATAGCCCCATTGCCGACTTAGGGTATCGAAGGTTTGGAATCCGGCCGCTGAGCCTTCATTGCCCATTAATCCAACATACATTGTATTATTCTCAATTATCATCCCATCCATCTGGGCGTGAAGCGCGGGAGGAGTGGACACTATGCGGCGTTGCTTCAGGTCAATCGCCTTCAGTCCGCGGCCAGCCGTAGAAACCCACAGAGTCTCTCCATCCAAGGTCATTTCATTGACTACATCTTGTTGGAAATTGTAACCATATTCCCACCTAACCGAACCATTTGCTAGAATTTCTCCTTGAAGGATTGAAGAGCCGTAAAATGAACTAGAATCCAATGCTGAGGTAACCCATACATGAGTGTCGTTAGAAATTATTTCCAAAACACGACCGCTGGTTAGTCCAGCCAATTCATCATAACCACTTGCAATCAATCCCGAACTATCCAATCTATCGACTCTGTTCAGGCCTGTTGTTTGTCCAGACCTTCCAATCGCATAGATTACCTGACCTGTTGATGAAGGAGCCCTATCAATCGAACAGCCATCCATTCCAGGATCTAGAACCTGCCCGTTAGCGGTCGCGGTTCCAGAAGTTATCAGTCGAGAGATTCCACCTTGGTTGTCGTACTGATGTGCGGCCAAGAGAACGTTGTTGTCATGCAATAATCCACCAGGGAAAATTCTGTCCTCGCTTATTCCATCTGCGGCGGTGAGCGTTGAAAGATATGTGTCAGTATTGTAGTTGTACCGATCAATCCCGACTCCTTCTGTGTCATATGCAATGTAGAGGATATCATTGGCTTCATCACAAGTCACTGCTCTAGGATCATTATTAGATAGCCCAGAGCTACCAGAGGTCATCGCACTAATCCATTCATTGGTAATTGAGTCAGAATCGTGGTCTACTAGGTCATATCGGGCTACACCACCTTGATTACCCCACCAAAATCGGGCACCTATAGCAACGTGCACAATGTCATCGCAGATGCCAATGTCGGCTGGATATCCATCTGGAATATCTCCATTTCCTAAATCCCAAGAAGACCAATTGCCTGTTGTTCCATCCTTTCTCAATATCTGAGCATTTGAGTTCCATCCACTGGATTCCATATTTCCAACCCATAGGTCGGTACCGATGACTTTCATCGAATAGAATTCCTCTTCTGTATCCGATGGTAAACCATCACCCGGAGTCCATGAATCAAGCCATGTTTCGTTGACAGGATCCCATCGTAGGATACCGTTCATACTAGCGAAGAGATATTCTCCTTGGTATTCTTCCATTCCACGGATTGGACCATCTACGTCCGTCCACTCATCTAGTAATGTCATTGTGTCTGCATTGAATCTCCTTAGGATGAAGTTCCCGTAGGCCACCCATAGTTCGCATGAGCTTGTGTTTAGCGGGAAGCACTCACCAAGGAATCTTGCATTTACTCGCAATACATTACCTATTGTTGACAAATCATCTTCCCATGACTCATTGGTCATGTTCCAGCGAACGATTGTTCCATCCCCATCATTCCAAGTTTGGGTTGGTCGAATACCAATCCACAATTGGTCGTCAACTATTCCGATTCCATTGATTACTCCATTCCAACCTGTACGGTCGTCAACCTCTATGGTTGTAAGGCTAGTATTTGTTGTCAGATTGATACGGTAGATGCTATCTGAACCACCGCCCCACCAACTGGTTGAACGCTGGGTAGAATAATGCAAAATGTCACCATAAATCTCTATGTCAGCCGGTATAGAATTGGAAAGAGTAGGGCCATTTGGATTCGAGCCTCTATCCCATGAGATGAGCACGACATCATTGATTACATCGATTAGTGTAAGCCCGAAGTCACCACCAGCCCAAATGGTACCATAAGTCAAACCAGGTACAAGAGCGGTTACATCATCATCATTGATGTATCCTTGATCGCCATCCCAAGTTGTTAGCCATTCATTGTTAATTAAGTCATAACGAGCTATACCCGTGTTTTCGAATCCAAGGTAAAGGATGTCGTCAACTTTGACTGTGCGAGCACGCTGAGTATCGTCACCTGCAGTCCAAGTCTCAATTACGCTGAAGTTGTCCATGTTTACGATACCAGCACCTTGGTTTCCTCCTGTGTATGCTCTGTCAGGCGCAAGCATCTCGATTGTGTACACGAAGCGGCTTTCGAGGCCGTCGCCGGAACTTACGCAATCTTGGAATTGATATTGCCAATTCCATTTACAGGCCCCTCTATTTGTACCAGCGTAGAGACCATCTCCATCGCTTGTTACATCATAGAACACACTAGGTCGATTCCACCATGAACCACTGGTTGTCAATGTAGTCCAAGTGCTACCATCATAGCGCGAGAAAGATCCTTCTGAGCCGACCAATAGGCCTCCGAAATCATCCATCTCTAGAGATAACACATCATCATCTGGAAGTGAGTTTGTGTCCTGATTCCAAAGGTCGGAAATATCACCGGTTAGCCTGTCTACAACAAGAATTCCAAACTCGTACAATCCAATGTATACAACATCGCCATCAACTGCAACCGGTGTTGCATCCAAATCATCGGCGCCAAGTGATTGCCAAGAGCCGATGATGGTCGAAGTGGATAATTCAACTCGCATAACTCCCTTGTCGGGAGTGGCCATGTATGCTATTCCAAATCTAGTGGCTACCGAATTAACAAAGTCGGAATCTAGACCATCCGAAGTGGTAATAGTATCCACTAGTGTCATCTGATTGGTATCGATAATTGATATTCCAGATTGGCTATGGCCGACTACCAAGTAGCCATTTGTGTCATCAAAGGCTAGCGAACTAACATCGTTTGAGCTTAATCCAGATACGGTTCCGATGTAACTGCCATCGGTATTTTCTAACCTCAAAACTCCAGCGTTACTTGTTCCAATCCAAACATTGTCGTTATCGTCTTGTTGAATAGCAACGATTCGGCCAGGATTGCTAACATAATCACGGATATCGATTGGAGTCTTCCAAGCACGATCCGCTTCATCGTATTGATCGATTATTCGGCCACTTGCAACCCAAATCTCTCCACTCTCTCCATCATCGATACGAGATACTACATCCATTCCATCAATAGAAGGCCCACTAACTAGAGTCAGTGTGCCAGCGGGATTCTCAGCAATCTGCATTCCAAGAGTTCCTGAATCATCACTAAACAGGGCGGTGGAAGAGATTGGCCCTCGGGATGGGTGTGCTGGCCAAGGGATGGCCATTGCGCCATTTCCATACAAACCAAGTTGTGAAAGTTGATTCTGAGATTGGAAGATTAACGAATTGGTATCGTAAGCATGAACTGTGGTACCTGCGAGAATATGTAGCCAACCTGGAGTGAGAGATAGGCCGTGAATTTGATTTGAAGCCAACCAGTTATTTGTTGACCAAGTGGCTATCCAAGATTGTGCGGTTAAGTCTCTGCGGTTGATACCTGAATCGGCGGTTGCAATTAGGAGATGATTGCCGACAACCTCGAGGTCCGTGATTTGGTCTGAGGAGAGGAAATTCTGAGTGCTCCAATCTGTTTGGGAATCGACAGTTACGGAAACACTGCCTGAGGAAGATGAAGTTATGTAATTGAGAATGTGAACTCCAGCATTTGTTGTTGCCAAGTAAACACTGTCGCCAATTATCATCATGTCAGATGGAGTCTCAATGTTTATTGTCGGACAGTAATCATACTCACTCCAGACTACCTCTCCAATTGGCTTGAAGTGAATGCTACAATTTCCAGCAGCCCAGACCGTTCCGTAATCATCGACCGATATTGAATAGATTCCTGCGTTTTGTAAACCGGTTGGCTCCCTTAGATTCGGCATTTCTGAGGAATCGTACAAACTCCGTGAAAGAACCGAACCATCTTCTGTTCCAATTAGTAGAGTTCCAGCATCACTATCGATGGCTAACGACCTTCCCATGATTCCTGTTTCAATATCCACGATTGGTTTCTGAGAACGAGCGTCTAGGTGTAGAAGGTCGTCGTCTAACAATATGTACAATCGGCCATCATTCGGATTTACCGCAGAGTCGTGAATATCTATGTCGACTGCTGAATAGGAAACCATTGGGTCAGCCGGCCTTAATGCCTCGATTACCATATCAGTTAGTGTCACTCCGGCCGGTAATTCCCATGAGGCATCAGAGATAGAGTTGGGTTTCAGATGAGTGCTTAGAGTACCGTTTAGAACACTCGGTGGGTTGTTCTGCATCTCATTCTGTTGACCGAGGTCGCCATAACCTCTCCAATCAAGTATTGGAGTTTGAGTGTCCATCAGAGTTATCTGAGGCTCATTTGCCCAGTATCCTGCAGAGCCATTTACCGCAATTTCGAAGGTTAGATTCGAAATTTGTGCGCCTGGAGCAAATGGCAGGAATAAGTCGCTGTATGCATAGCTGCCGTTATCCGGATCGGCTCCGGTAGCGACCAAATCAATCCATCCGGTGTCGTTACTTCCCGAGGCGCCCCATGCAGCCTGCGAAACCTCACGAATTTCTTGCTCTGATTCTAACTGATTCACGTCAGAGTATGCAGACCAAGGCAACAAAACCATCAATGTTGCAAGAAGCAAGGCAGACCTGCGCTTGCTCAGCAGTTGACGAGGATTAGACATGGCTACGAACCATCGGCCTACTTCTACCCATTAAGAAAGGGTGGGTTTGTTGAGTTATACATGATTCTCCCTCTAACGAGGGAGTAGAGATTATTGAAAGCGCATTTCCAATGGCCGATAAACCACTCGAATTCTGTAGGATAGCATCAAAGAGGGAGGCATTGCCCGAGGGTTCTCGAGGAGTAGGCATGGTCGAGGACAGACTGCGGGAGGAGGCGTTGGAATACCACGCTGCTGAACCAGCAGGAAAAATCCGAGTTGAGCCTACAAAACCACACGGAACCGCTCGTGAACTTTCGCTGGCATATTCTCCAGGCGTTGCTTATCCCTGCGAAGAGATCGCTGAGAACCCAGATGATGCCTACAAGTACACATCAAAAGGAAATTTAGTGGCAGTTGTCAGTAATGGTACTGCAGTTCTTGGTTTAGGAGATATTGGTGCGCTTGCCGGAAAGCCGGTGATGGAAGGAAAGGGCCTATTGTTCAAGGCATTCGCCGACATTGATGTTTTTGACATCGAAGTCGACAGGACTGATGTCGACGAATTTGTCGAAGCGGTAAAGGCGATTGCTCCTACTTTCGGAGGAATCAACCTTGAGGATATCAAGGCACCAGAATGCTTCGAAATCGAACGTAGGCTAGTCGCAGAATTAGATATTCCAGTTATGCACGACGATCAGCATGGTACCGCAATTATTTCTGGTGCTGCTCTAATCAACGGATTGGAAGTTGTCGAAAAGGATGTATCAGAAGTCAAAGTAGTGATTTCTGGCGCTGGTGCGAGTGCAATTTCTTGCGCTCAGCACTACCTTCGTCTAGGGGTTAGTACGGATAATTTGCTAATGTGTGATAGCAAGGGAATCCTCACCAAATCACGTGGCGATAATGGTGAGTTAAACGAATACAAACTCGCCTTTGCGAGGGATGTTGAAGACGGCGGATTAGCCGAGGCAATGGTCGATGCAGATGTATTCCTTGGC
>LUMP01000206.1_pt1 | contig 13866 bp, 10 predicted proteins | sample 729641 | NCBI WGS metagenome assembly LUMP01 (sample SAMN03860260, study PRJNA289734) | marine metagenome | biome: seawater column; feature: ocean; material: water; isolation source: Red Sea water column Station 12 - depth 47m | place: Saudi Arabia: Red Sea | collected 2011-10-15 | depth 47 m | reverse complement strand
GATATGGAATAATTGCCATACACGAGCAAAAAATATTCTCGGTTCAGACGTCGGACAAAGAGTGAAACATCACTCTTTACTCGCCTTAATTCTAGATTCTAGACAGGACACAATTATCCCAGCAAATGCTCGATTTAATCTGAGACATCTTCCGGATGAATTGCCTGAACGACTTCCAAGTGGAGTTAGTCCTAAGGGGTATTCATTCAATATTGAAGCAGAAGCGAGAAACCTCGATGATATCCGAACCATTCTTCGAGGTTTGGCTGGAATCGTGGATGCTCTAAAAGAGAGGGAAGAGGTTCACGAGCATCGGGATATAGCCCTGCTAGCGGGTGATTTATTGTTGGATTCTTGTCCAAGGGTCTGCCGAACATTTTACCCTGAGCCATTAATTTCAGCCTTAGATTCCATTGGAGAAAATACTTGGCGTGATGATCACATTCATCGGGCATTTGTTATCTTGGATGAGATGGAAGAAAATCCAGAATTGGCAGGAGACTCAGCTTCAAATCTCGCAGAAATCCGTCGCGATCTCGAACACCGTTACCAAAGGTTACGACAGATTAGGCGAAGGTATCGAGCTTTCATTATCGATGAGGCTCAAGACAACTCACCTCTTCAGTGGCGTATTCTGTCACGACTTTGGGGGCCACGTGAGTATCTTGCAACCGACGAACTCACCGAACCAGACACAGACTGGCAGCCAACTGTCTGCTATGTCGGGGACATGAAACAGTCAATCTATGCATTCAGACAAGCCGAAGTGGCTGGATTCAGACAATTTGCTCACCGACTTCGTTCGATAAATCGACATGAGTATGAGAACATATCTGAGTTAACTCGAGAACCGGTTCTCAGAAGTGACGTAGCAAGCCGCGACCCAAGATTTTCTCATGGACGACAAATTGTACGCGCCTCTCAACTATCTGAAGAAAATGCGCGAAATCTAACAGAATGGATTCATTTTGAAACCACCGAAGGTATCACTTCACTCAGTCCAGAAGAGGTAACTGCTCGTTCCGAAGGTGAGATTTCTCTTACTACGAACTATCGAACAGAGGGAGAACTTCTACAGGTTATGAACGAATGGTGGGAGGATATATTCTCTGACAGACATCGCTTCTTCCCCGACGCAGATTACTACGCCTCAGCTCAGCGTTTGTTACCATCACCTGCAAAAGAAAATAATCGCGGAACCTTGGAATGGATATGTCCAGTGATGAATGACGGGGAAGAAAACCCTCCAACCGAATTGACAACCTACATCGATCCATTCGAGTCTGGTAAAGCAGATTCTAATGAGCGTCAAGCGATGATGATTGCAAAGCGGATACAGGCTATGACTCAATGTCGAGAAACTAGAGTTATGGCACCCGATGGGAATTGGGTAACAATACCAGCAGCTGAAGAGCCCGTTCGATATAGTGACATCATGGTACTAATGGCCAGCCGCTCAAAAATCCGAGATGCCCTAGTTAGACATCTACGGGATCACGACATACCAGTGCAAGCCGACCGAGAAGGCGGCTTGATGGAACGACCAGTTGTCGCAGACCTAGATGGATTAATCCAATTCATTGCTCGTCCGAATAGCAAATTCGCTGCTGCTTGGGTGGCCCGCTCTTCCTTGATTGGAATGAGCGATGCCGAACTACAATCATTCCTTGACACAAGGCAAGATGAGAATCTAATGTATCGTCTCATCGAATACAGTTCAAACCCTAGACAAAGAGCATTAGTTCAGAGATGGATTGACCTCTCCTCATCTGGAAGGATAATTGACTTACTGCTCGAAACAATCGATCAATCTGATTTGTTGACAGCTCACTGTGATGAAGGCTCAATTCAGGATGTCGAGCGATTCATCGATGAAGTTCGCTCTATTTCTGATTCGGTCGGTCGTGATGCGATTGTAATTGCCGACCGTCTGAGGGATTTGAGAGAACAAGCAGGACGTGCTCTTGAAGCAAAAAATATCCCGGAGAGGGACGCTGTTCAATTGATGACTATTCACAACTCAAAGGGTCTAGAATCGAAAGTAGTCTTCGTTACTGACCTGTTTAGTGCGAAAGGCATCATCACATTGACCAATGAAAGTCAATCAAGATTAATCGTTAGTCCCGAATTCTTCGCCGGACATCCAGCTCCATGGCCAGGGGATGAATATCCAATTTCGGCTATGTGGGAACACGCAAAAAAAATCGCCCAAAAAAGGAAAAATGCAGAGGCTAGACGCTTGCTTTACGTCGCCGCAACTAGGGCCGAGGAGCATTTAGTAATCGTAGGATCTCCAGACAACACTAGTTGGCAGGAGGATTCTGGTTTACATTTGCCATGGAGATATTCTGCTACTCAAACCACTCTTGGACAAATGTGGGTTGAATCACTTAGGCAAGCCTCACATCGAAGAGGTGAAACTTCCGATGACTCGCCTTGGATGTCTTTGGAAGATGATAACCAACCACACCCTCTCAATTCAGAGGAAGGCCTTGATAGAATACTCAACCCCGGTTCACTTCGTTTTGATGGATGGTTAAGAGCCGAACAAGAGGGCCGGGAGAAAATGGGCATCAATATTTACCACAATCCTCACTGTTTAATCAGCGAAAATGCAGATGAGAATGTACTGCACTCTCCACTTGTTCGCCAAACCATGTTACATGAAGCTGCAACCGATGATAGGGTGTCTGATGTCGAATTTTCCTCAAGATTGGAAACAGGAGCAAGAATACGATTAGCCCCTCACAGATTATCGAAAATTGATTCATGCCCTCGCCGGAATTGGTTTGAGACAAGAGGTGGATTGAAACCAGATTCCATATCCTCCTCAAATCAACTGCTCGATGATGATGATGATTCGCGCTCAACTCGCCAAATGGATGAACCGAACATAGAATATGAGGACTCGAATCTCCCAAGCCCAACAGAATTGGGATTGATTGTCCACAGGATGTTTGAGGTTGGAATTGGTAATCCCGGGCCTTCAGGAAATCAACCCTCAATGCCACTTCCTACAACTTGGGCAAATAAGGTGGATAGTCGCCTATTGGATAGTGGATTGATGGCAGAAGTATTCGACGAATTACTACCGAGGGGTGTAGATCGAGAGAAAACCTCTGAGATTGTTGCAGTGATGTTACAAAGAATCGAAGAAGGCCATATTGGAAGGTTATCAAATGCAGAAATCATCGATGGCGAAAGAGTTGAGGGGTTACGTACTGAATACCCATTTACTATCTCAAATGAAATTTCGTTTGAGTTCGTACCAAGGACCAGATGGACTCCAGATGGAGAGCAAACACTTGCGAATATTGCAAACGCTTTTGTCGATATGGATGGTTCAATCGACCTTGTATTATGCTCAACTCATGAGGATGGTTCCTCTTCGATTCGTCCTATTGACCTAAAGACGGAGCAGGCAGAGTCTGTTTTGACAGGCTCAGGAAAATTACTCGATGCCTACGGAAACTCCTCTACATCGCCTGCGAATGATGCTGAATTGGATATGTTGGAGCATCATCGATTACAATTGGCACTCTATCACCGTGCTTTGGAGAAGATGGAGGCATCAAGGCCAGAAGGGCAGCGCCGTCGAGTAGAGAGGCCAGCGATACTCGTTGGTGTTTCAGGCCGCTTAGTGATTTATCCAGAAGAAATGTTTGCCACAGCACAAGCGGACTTGGATAAAATTCTTGCAACTGCTGCTCGTATGGAGTTGGTCACAGAATTACCATTAGCAGATTTCCAAAGAAGACCTGCATCAGAGGCCCATATATGCAAAATATGTCCATTCAGTCGAGGAGATTTGCCAATCTGCGGACCTCTTCCAGAACTCATCACTTAATCCCAAATTGGAATTAAATTGTGAGCCACCTATGGGGAATAATCCATTTGCCTAAGCGATAACCCGAGTCCATGGCCGTAGACCTAGATAGTATGGCAGAGAATGCCGAGAGGATTTGGGAAGAGTCAATTCTTCCTAGCCTAGGAGAATTTATCGAGATTCACGCCTTATCGCCAATGTTTGAGCCAAATTGGGATGAATTAGGAGAATTGCAGGCTACAATCGATTTATTCTGCTCATGGTTAGATAATCAGGGAATTCAGGGTATGAGTTACAAGGTTCATCGAATCGAGGATCGCACTCCTGTGCTTTTGGTGACTGTTGAAGGCTCTGGAACTGGCGAAGTACTATTCTATTCTCACTTGGATAAGCAACCTAGCCGACCCCACCTTTGGTCTGAAGGTCTACATCCACTCAAAGCCGTTAGACGAGACCCTTTCCTGTTTGGTCGAGGGTCGGTTGACGATGGTTATGGTGGTTATCTATGTGTAACAGCAATTCGGCTTTTGCAAGAGGCTGGAATACCACACCCAAAGGCCACCTTTCTAATTGAGACCTGTGAGGAATCCGGCTCATTTGACCTACCTCCTTACCTAGACGCGTTAACAGAGGACTTGGGTAATCCCGACCTAATCGTGGTTCTCGACAGCGGAGGGCCAAGTTACGAACATATTTGGGTAACCGAGGCACTGCGAGGCCTTGTTGCTGGAAATCTAAGTGTTAGAGTCTCTCATGAAGGTGTACATTCTGGGATGTCAGGAGGAGCAATTCCGTCTTCTTTTAGGATACAGCGAATGCTTCTCGACAGAGTTGAAAACTCAAGGACAGGCGAGGTCTTAATTCCAGAGATGCATGTTGAAATTTCTGAAAAAATAAAACGAGAAGCAGTAGCCTTGGGAGAAATACTCGGAGATGAATTATGGACATCTTTGCCTGTTGTCGAGACTCTCGAAGCCCAGTCAAAAGAATCTAGTGAGATGCTATTGGATATCAACTGGAGACCGGCTCTTTCGATTATTGGAGCAGATGGTATACCTCCCGTGCAGACCGCAGGAAATGTTCTGCGGACAAATACAGACTTGAAACTCAGTTTCCGAATTCCACCAGGAGTGAAAGCGGATGAAGTACAAGAGATTCTAAAGCAGGTCTTAGAGGAAAATCCACCGTACGGTGCAGAAGTGACTTACAAACCAACCGAACCTGCCGATGGCTTCCATGCGCCTCCCTTGCACGAAGGGGTTGCTTCGGCTCTCGAATCTGCCAGTATGCACCTAACAGGACACCCGCCGATGGCTACCTGGATCGGCGGAACAATTCCATTCATGGCGATGATTCAGGGTAAATATCCGGAGGCCTGTTTCCTTTGCACCGGTTCATCAGGACCAGGAAATAATGCCCATGGACCAGATGAGAAGTTGCACATACCTCATTCTAAGCGGCTAAACGTTGCACTCGCAGCCGCTATTGCCGCGATTTGTGAGTGATTTTCGGGGTTTATCAAACCCAAAATTGGTTATTCTAAGTGCGGTCTAGGATGATATTCAGTCCGCCGAAGTTAAAGCAGGGCGGAGTTTCGAGGGAGATGAGGTGTGCTGATGAGCGATGAAGACATCAATGACTCTCCCGATCTTCGAATCCGCCAATTGGAGGAAGATTTGACCAAGGAGAAAGACCGACTTGAGAAGCTATACGCAGGATATACAGCCCTCAAAGATGCCTCCGATGAAAAGGATGCAACCATCGATGTACTAGAGCGTCAGATGATCGATAAAGAGATTGAGATGGAGGGACTTCAAGAACTCCTATCAGACAAGGATAATCGTATCAGAGACCTCGAATTAGATGGCGCGAAGAATTCACAAAGAGTAAAGCATCTTGAGCCGGAATTACAGAAAATGGAAGAGATGTACAGCCGCGAATCGGCTCGTCTCGGTCGAGTATTCGAGGTCGCTGAAGACCTTGACGAAGCTTTGCGCGTTGCTAAGGGACAATTGACCGCTAGGGATGATTGGTACGCTCAGCACATGAGACTCTTCGAAGATCTAAGTCAAGCGATTCAAACTCGTTACGACATGATTGATGCCGCGATTGAAGCGATTCGCGAGCAGGAACTCAAACAGGCAACATTCCGCGAGCGAATGGACGAGGTTCTGGATGCCGCGGCAGATGCCGCTGAAGAAATGTCCGAAGAGGCTGCGGAAGAGACCGAAGAAGAAGTCGATGACGAATGATATTTCTCATTCGGGCTTAGTTCCATCAGCGAGGCGTATGCATTTCGCTGGGACCCCTCCCCATACTTCACCAGCAGGGATATCAGTCCATTTTGGTAACACTGCACGATTGGCTATGACTGCTCCTTCACCAATCGTACAACCAGGCTGAACCGTTGAATTCCCTCCAATTAGGGCACCATTTCCTATTTTTACGGGAGCCATAACTAACTCACCTTTCTCAACCAAATGGGCGTTGATGATTGCATTACCTCCGACTACTACACCATCTCCTAAGACAACGGATCCTGCATCATTCAGGTGAGGGGAATTAATCTGACAACCCGACCCAATCTTTGCGCCTGCCAAGCGATAGTAAATTGTCCCAACAAAAGAAGGAACTAGCATGGGCAAGAATAGTATCGCGACCCTGTGGAATACCATCGACCAAGCCCATTGAATTGTCACAAATGATCGAAGAGGGTATCTGCCAGGCTCCAGCCTTGGTCGGAATAATCCACCCAGCAGGCCCGACATCAATACTAGGGTGAGTCCCCAAACAATACAAGCTAATCCTAGAGAAATACCAGTTCCAACTAGCTCCATCCAATATTCTTGTTCAACTAGGTAAGTCCTAGCCTCGAGGAAGATCCAAACACCCGGAATCGCGGCAATTCCAACGATAATTCCTAGGAATGGAATAATCAGAGAAGTCAACACATTCTGAACGACCTCAAACGACTTCATGTGTACACCCCGCCTTTGCTTAGGGTGACTCAGTCATCAATTTTGGCCTGTCGGCAGAATCAAGACAGTTCGGACTTCCGCCGCAATATGGCTCAGGCTTGTGGTATGCTAGGTGACGGTTCACCTACGGTGAAAATTCACCATCTAGTCAAAGCACCGGAAAACACAGCCGAGTCAATTGCACGTCGTGAATCTTGGGACGCAAAGAAGCCCGCGACGGTTTACCTAACGCCTGAGCGAATGCCAGACGGAACACCTTGTCAAGCAGCGACGGTAATCTTGCGTACTCGTGGCTGTGCTTGGTGGTGGAAATCGGGTTGTACCTTCTGTGGCTACTTCAACGATGTTCGTGATGATGTAACTGCAGATGACCTATTTGCTCAGTGGGACGATGCAAAAAATCAGACCAATGATTTCGAAGGATGCTCTATGGTCAAGGTGTACACATCGGGTACATTTTTTGAGGATCAAGAGAATCCAGTAGAATGGCAAGAGCACGTTCTGAAAGAGACTCATGAAATGGGATTACATCTTGTGGTCGAAGCCCAAGCCCACATGTGTAAGCCAGAGAAATTAGAGTTCCTCGCCAAGCATCATCCAGGATGTACTGTAGCCATTGGTCTAGAGGCCTACGATGACGCAGTGCTTCGTTTTCATGTCAACAAAGGCTTCTCAACAAAGACATGGAGGAAGGCTGTAGAAGATCTTCAAAGCAATGGTCTTCGAGTCAAAACCTACCTAATTTTCAAGCCTCCATTCATGAGTGAAGGGGACGCATTGAATCACACATCGAAGTGGCTTGTCGATGTTGCACCACTTTCAGATGAAGTATCAGTAAATCCGATGAACATACAGAATCGAACAATTGTTGATCGCTTGTTCAGAAATCGAGAATACCGCCCTCCCTGGTTGTGGTCCCTAGTAGAAATGATTCAGCGAACTCACGAAGAGACAGCAGAACACGATTCTCGAATCATAGTTCATCCAACTGCTGGAGGAAAGATCAGAGGCGCCCACAACTGCGGTTCTTGTGACAAGCATGTGGTCGCCGCTATAGAGCGATACTCAGTATCTCGAAACCTTGCAGAGTTCAAAGGATTGGACTGCGAATGTAAAGCGATTTGGAGTGCAGAAATCAACTCCGATTTGAACCTCCCAACCCCACTAGGCACTGGTCGAGATAGGCGTGGGAACCGCGTCGACTTAATGCGGGCTCCTTGAGGTGAGGGACTACGTCCCTCGCCCAATGCTTAAGGGCGAATCTTCAGTGGTGCACCTGTCCACGAAGTGTTGTGGGCTAGTGGTGTCTCAATGACGAATGATGACGGATTCCTACAAGGCGAGAACGAACCTGCAGCTTCGAAGGTGGTAATTGTTGGAGCGTTGATCTCCTCTCTAATCTTCATGGTGATATACAGCATCCTGTATCCTGGACAAGATTATCCGGTTCTTTCCGATTTCGAGACCTTCGGCTCATTAACCGGAGGAATCTGGTTCTTCATCCTCGGAGCAGTTTTCGGAATTTTCTCGATAATTGCGACTATGATCACGGAGGTCACTCGCGAGTGAGGTGATTGTGATGTCTGAGATTCTTACTACTCTAGCCGTCTTTTGGCTCTCTGCACTAATTTTCTATGTCCTAGTCCACAGAGGATTGTGGATATTTTCCGATGTAGCACGAACTATGGGGATGTTCATGCTAGAGAAAGCCCTAGGCCCAGGAATAGACTTGGTCGAAGGTCGTTCAGGTTCAGCCGCAAGAGCATGGATTATGCAATCGGTTCTTTGGATGATGATTGGTGCCCTATTCACCTTCGAGGGGATGTGGCTTGCACATGACCCGACCGCACTTCATTCACTCAGTGCATGGGGTTACGATCCAACCGCTGAAACTCTAGCAGCCACAGGTAAGGCTGTTACCGCGTTTGGCGGCATAAGCATGGCACTAATCGGCTGTGGATTACACATTCTACCCAAATTATTGGGTACAGGACTTGCAAGTGAAAGGAATGGAAACTTGGTCTCCTTCCTTTACTCAGGTGGGATTTTTGTAACATTAATTGGATCTCACGATCCAGTTATATTTGGAGTAAAAGTTCTTGTTATTGGAACAGCAATACATGTTTTGGCAATTACAGCCATCGTCATCAACCAATTACTCACCTTAGCTAATCGTGCCGGCTCAATCCCGATGCCAGCATGGTTAATTCTACTAGGATTGATGGCTGAATCGTTCAATCTAATTGCCGCAATTTCAACCGGTGGAATCGACGACGGAAATGGTCAGTGGTTGATGTATAGGCTTCAAGGAAGCGGCTTCTTCTTCCTCTCACTAGCTGGAATTGTATTGTACGCATCTAGTGTTGGTTCTGGAAATGCGCTTTGGTCCAGAACACTTGTTGGTGCAACACTTCTAGGTGGTTTGTTCACATTGAATCCGTTTGGTGCAAACCACGGAACTCTAGTTGCAGATTTATTCGGCCTTGATGCTGGAGAGTTGGCTATGTCCACTAATGACACAGTAATCGTCACCTTCCTAATGGCGCTTGCATCAGTACCGTTTATCGCTTTCGTTGCAAATGCTATGCTAACCATTCGAGATAGTTCCTCTCCGGGAACCGCTGGTATGGCCGAGATTAACCTTGGATTGCTAGCAATGATTCCGGTATTCGTTGGCTCGTTATTCGTTCAAACCGATGCGGTATCGGGAACTAATGCAATCTCCGGACTTTCATGGACAATTGAAGAGATGAGTCGATGGGCAGTATTGGTGCCGCTATCACTCGGTTCAGTACTTGTCCTCTATCCTTCAATCACCGGACGGCAATTGGCATCTCAGGATCGCGCCCGTACCGCGTTTTGGTTGATGGGCGCCGCAGTATTGCTTGGATTAATGCTCAGTCTAACCTCTAGCGCCATTGACATGGCTCTCTTAGATGCTGGTGTGGAAGACCCATCTAGCCTATCTCACGAACTCTCAGTGGCTGCCTCTGTAATCTTCTACTTCGCTGTGGTTGCAATGATTCTACATTGTCTAAACATGGTAAGTGGTCTGTTCCGTGGCGAGATTGTTGGTGAGGACACTGAAGTATCCTCTTCTATTGAAGCAGATACATACAATCTCGCATCTGCTACAAGTGTCTCTAGAATTCTTGCATCCGGTGCAGGGATGGAAACAATGGTAGTGCCTGTAGGCGAATCAGACGAGAAGGGCTCAGCAACTGATTTATGAGGCAAGTTGATGTACAATTTTTTTCTAATTTTACACATAATTTGCGGTACTCTGGCATTAATTTCTGCTGCTGGTTCACTTCTAACAAAGAAAGGCCGAAAGCAACACGCTAGATTTGGGAAGGTATACTCTTCAGCGATGATGGGTGTAGCGATTACCTCTACTATTTTGGTATCATTGGGCGGACCTATATTCCTGTTATTTGTAGGAATATTCTCAGCTTACCTTGTTGCTGTCGGATGGAGACTTGCAGTAAATCGAAAAGGAGTTTTCACCAATGTTGATCGTTCGTTGATCAGCTTTGGTATCCTCGCGATTTTTGGTTTATCAGTATCAGCAATTGATTATTTTTTATCGGGAGAAAATTTTGGATTTGTTCCTTTGACTTTTGCAATAATTACGACCCTATTGGTAGTTCGTCAGATTAGAAGAGATGAAAAAAATCGTGGACCTATAGGAAAGGCAAGGATCACTCAACATGTGATTTTTATGGGAGCTGGAACAATTGCTACAGTAACTGCATTCCTCCTCACAGTTATTTCTGATTCAATTCTAATTTGGTTATCGCCAACGGTAGTTGGTAGCTTGTTAATCACGTGGTATTCGCGAAGTGTAATGCAAGGGAAAATAGTAAGCAAACAGTAAACTTGAGGAAATATAACGCTGACAAGCAGGGGGGATGAAACATGAGGATAGGCCTAGTTGGTAAGCCGAACGTTGGGAAATCAACGACTTTTTCCGCTCTAACTCAAACCCCAGTTGATATTGCGAATTACCCATTTACAACCATTGATCCGAATGTAGGAGTGGCATGGATTCCACTACGAGAACCATGTGCCTGCTCGGCACTTAGAGCGAAACGTGAGGCTGATGGAAGACTTGAATCAATATCAGCAGATGACCCACGAAAGGGTAGCATATGTTCTCCAAATACTGGTTCTTGCGTGGGGCACAATAGACTAGTTCCAGTCACATTAGTAGATGTTGCAGGGTTGGTACCAGGTGCTCATGAGGGGCGAGGCAGAGGAAACCAATTCTTGTCTGATTTAGCACGTTGTGACGCATTAATCCAAGTGGTGGATGTGTCGGGCTCGACTGACCTCGAAGGAAATCCGGTTGGAGAAGGTGGTTCTAGCCCAGTCGAAGAGCATGAGTTCCTCCTAGGCGAGTTAGATGCTTGGATTCGTGGCATAATCGAATCGAGTTGGCAAAGGGGCGCACGCCGTGTCCAATCAGAAGGCGATAAGGCCCTAGTAACATATCTGTTAGACCAGTTAAGCGGAATTGGAGCCAATGAATCCCATGTCTCTGCCGGCATTTTCGAAGTATCATCTCAGCACCCTGATGCCGGTGTGCCGTGGTCTTGGGGTGAAGAAGAGTTGACAACATTGGCGAAAACAATCAGAACAGGATTATTCCCAATTTGTATTGCAGCAAATAAAGCCGATAGAGCAGAAGAAGGTTCATGGAATCAACTTGAGGAAATGGTTACTGCATCTGGAGGAATGCTGATTCCCACAAGTGCAGAGGCAGAACTTGCACTAAGCAGGGCAAGTGCTGCTGGATTAATTCAACACAGACCAGGAGGAGAAGGGTTCACCGTCACCGAAGAAGGTGAATCCAATTTATCTGAAGCACAAAGGAATGCCCTTTCCTCAATTGGTGAATCGCTTGCAAAATGGTCAGGAGGAGGATTGGTTGGACTTGTTGGAGATATTGTATTCGACAGACTCGACAGAAGGGTTGCCTATCCCGTGCAAGATGAAACTCATTGGGTAGATGGCGATGGTAATGTTCTCCCAGATGCAATTCTAATCCCTGAGGGAACAACAGCGAAGGGATTAGCCTACGCAGTTCACAGCGACCTTGGAGATGGTTTCATTCGAGCTACAGACGCTCGCAGTGGACGTGTAATCGGTGCAGATCATGAGGTCCAAAACGGCGACGTGATACGAATTCACGCCAAGTCGTGATGTTATCGCGCAGTCTGGACAAGAGAAGGGTGAGCTGTCTCTCGGCGTCCGCCCTTAGAAGCGGCCAGCATCCGCACGACCTGATAGCCACCGCTAAGCGGTGTTCGCAGGGTGTGTGTTAACTTGCTATTCGCTTCAACCGAAGAGAGATCCGAGGCCTTCGAAGCCACCGGCTTCTTCCTCTTCTTCTTCCTCAGCTGGTGCTTCCTCAGCAGCAGGAGCAGCGTCTCCACCACCGCCACCAGCAGCAGCTGGAGCAGCAGCAGCAGGCGCAGCGACGGCAGTAGCCATCGCTTCCCCGATGTCAACATCGCCGAGGGATGTGACAAGTGCCTTTACTCGGGCACCGTCGACCTCAACACCAGCAGCGCTCAAAACTGAGCTAACGCCGTCTTCATCGATATTCTTCTCTGCGGAGTGCAGTAGCATTGCAGCATATACGTATTCCATTTTTTCTCACCTATTTTTTTTCAGCCGAAGAGGTCGCCAAGTCCACCGAACCCAGCGTCTTCTTCTTCCTCCTCTTCCTCTTCAGCCGAGGCTTCCTCGGTAGATTCTGCCGCATCGGAGGTTGCGGCAGGAGCGCTCTCAGCGACGCTAGCAGCAGCACCTAGTGCCGCCGCCAACTCGTCATCAAGCGCAGAGGAATCTAGCTGACCTGCTAGGGCCAGCGCACGTGCGTTCGCACGTGAAATGAATAGTGGAATTGTGGCATCGTTGGCGATACCCGCTTCCACTGCGACAGATGTTGCCTCGCCACTCGCCTTCGCGAGTAGGGTTGGCATTGTCTGTGAAGAGAACCAGCGAATGTTGCAAGCGAGGTTGAATGCACCAGATGTCGCTGTAATAACATCAGAGCGGAATCCGTCAGTATCCAAATCTAATGATTCGGCTTCGAATAGGAATCCGTCCTCAATCGCTCCTGTTAGAATAATTCCAATCTCAATTGGGTTGATGTTCAATTTGGAGAGCATGATACCGAGATCTGCGGAAATCGGGTCACCTTTGTTAACAACAGTAGTAGTCTTTTGAATTGCAACCTTACCCTTGTCGATTTTTGCTGGTATACCAACAGCGTTGAATTCACCAACGATTGGACCAGGGCCAAATTCGGTTGGTCCTGCCTCGACAACAATATCCATTGGAGCGACTTCTCCTTCTTTGGCAGCACGACCCTGTTTGGTCTTCTCTAATTCGGAGTATAGTTGGAATGCATTCATGGAATCTGTATGAACGATGGCTGGTTGAACAGCTCCCTCAAGAAGTGATTCTAGTTCTTCCATCGATCGTCCGGTTTGTTCCCATGCTAGACGCATCAAGGTCTTCTTTGCCATTGTAATAGATAGACTGCTGCGCAAATCATCGCGCATGCTTAGCATATTCTTGGCAGGTACTCCACCAATGTCGACAATCCCTAGAACTCCATCTGAAGTCAAGAGTGCCGCTAGTTCGCCAACACGATCTCGCTTCCATGGCGCGACTTTAGGCTCAATCATTCAATCACCTCGACTTTTATCGAAGGTCCCATTGAAGTCTTGATGAAGCACGAACGGATATTTCCCACACCACGTTCTAAACGACCAGTAACTCTAGTCCAAATTGCCATTGCATTGTTTGTTAAATCATCAACGCTCTGCTCTCTAGAACCAACTGGGCTGTGGAATGTCATATTATCTCGTGATCGGACAATCGCCGTATCCTTCAATCCGGCCGCAATCATTGCTGGGTCGAGTGTAGGTGGTACTGGTCGTGGCATCTTACCACGAGGACCTAGTACAACACCCAGGAATCGTCCAACAGTTCCCATGTGTGGAATCTCTGCTAGGAAGAAATCGATACTGTTAGCCAACTTACGTG
>LUMP01000554.1_pt1:10000-13983 | contig 13983 bp, 10 predicted proteins | sample 729641 | NCBI WGS metagenome assembly LUMP01 (sample SAMN03860260, study PRJNA289734) | marine metagenome | biome: seawater column; feature: ocean; material: water; isolation source: Red Sea water column Station 12 - depth 47m | place: Saudi Arabia: Red Sea | collected 2011-10-15... | reverse complement strand
ATTTAAAACTACAATTGCATAGGCTCCATCAACTCTCTGCAAAGCAGCTCTGACTGATTGCTCAAAATTTAGTTTTCCTTGATTAAAAAAATATCCTATTAATTGTACCAAAACCTCAGTATCGGTTTCAGATTTAAATTTTACTTTTTTGGATTTAAGAAATTTTTTAATTGGATCATAATTTTCAATAATTCCATTATGAACCAATACAATATTTCCAGATTGATCCTTATGTGGATGAGCATTTATTTGATTTGGCTTTCCGTGAGTTGCCCATCTAGTATGTGCAATTCCTGAGCCATTACAACTTTTTGTTAAATTATTCTTTTTTAATCCTTCTTCAAGCTGTTTTACTTTTCCGCTTCTTTTTGTAACTACAATTTTTCCACCTTCGGTTAAACAAGCTACGCCAGCAGAATCATAACCTCTATATTCTAGCTTATGCAATCCATTTAACAATATTGGATAACAATTTTTATGTCCTTTATATGCTACTATACCACACATGTTTAAATATACACCAAACCACTAAATAATTAATTTGTTATTTTTAGATTCATTTTAACGTTCCCTCTATCATATTTTTGAGAATCTAACTCAACTTCTTTAAAGCCATACTTTTCATAAAGGTTCCTGGCTATAATTAAGGAATCGTTTGATATTAAAAAAATTTCTCTAGCATTCTTTTGCTTTGCAAATTTTAAACACTCATCCATAAGCATATTAGCAATTCCTTTTCCTCTAAAATCCTCTTGGACAGTCATTTTAGCTAACTCAAACCTATCATCTGAACTCTTTATCATTGCTACAGTACCTATTGCAATTTTATTTTCCAAAGCAAAGAAAACCTGTCCACCATTTTCAACAATTTTATCAGGATTGAGCAAATCTTTCTTGTCAGAATCTTCCAAATGCCATGACTCTTCAATCCATGCTTTATTTAAGATGAAAAACTGTTCGGAATACTTTTTGTTGAACCCAACTACTTCAATCATTATTCCCACTCAATAGTTGCAGGGGGTTTGCCAGTGCAATCATAAACAACTCTGCTAACAAGTGGAATCTCATTAACAATTCGGTTAGAAACCTTACCAATAAAATCATAGGGTAAATGCGCCCAATTTGCTGTCATAAAATCAACAGTCTCAACTGCTCTCAAAGCTAAAACATCTTCATACCTTCTTTCATCACCAACAACACCAACTGACTTTATTGGTAAATAAACAACAAAAGCTTGGCTTAATGAATCATATAGTTTTTCTGCTTTTAGTTCATCTATAAAAATTTTATCTGCTTTTTGTAAAATATCGATTCTATCTTGGGTAATCTCACCCATTACTCTAATACCAAGTCCAGGTCCTGGAAATGGATGTCTTTGCAAAATATGCTTAGGAGTATTTAATTCAGCTCCAATTTTTCTAACTTCATCTTTAAAAAGCTCTCTAATTGGCTCTAATAATTTTAGATTCATTCTTTCAGGAAGACCGCCAACATTATGATGTGATTTAATCACACTTGAATTATGGTTATCAGAAGAAGACTCTATTACATCTGGATAAATAGTTCCTTGAGCTAGCCAATCAACATCCTTTATTTTTTTTGCTTCATTTTCAAATACATCAATGAAAGTATTTCCAATAATTTTTCTTTTTTGCTCTGGATTCGTTACTCCTGAGAGTTTTGAAAGAAATAATTCTGAGGCATCAACTAATCTTATATCAATATCTAAAGCTTCAAATGTTGACATCACCTCATCTACTTCGCCAAGCCTTAGCAAGCCATGATCAACAAAGATACAAATTAAATTATTTCCAATAGCTTTATGTAATAACATAGCTACTACAGATGAGTCAACGCCACCAGAAAGCCCTAATAAAACCTTCTCATTTTTTACTTTGTTTTTTACATCAGACACCATTGAATTTATGATATCAGATGTGGACCAATTTTTGCTACAACTACACACTCTAAAAATGAAGTTAGATAAAATCTGTTCACCCTGATTAGTATGAGTTACTTCTGGATGAAATTGTAGTCCAAAAATATTTGAGTCTGAATTTTGAAATCCTGCTACTTTACAATCTTTGGAAGAGGCAATTATCTCAAAGTTTTCTGGAAGAACTTCAACCTTATCTCCATGACTCATCCATACATCAAGACTATCAGAATCAAAACTTACGTTATCAAATAAGATAGACTGATTAACATGAGAAATTTCTGCATGACCAAATTCCCTTATATCAGATTTAACAACCGAACCACCAAGTTCATTTGCAATAGTTTGCATTCCATAACATATACCTAAAATTGGTATTTTTGCTTTCAATAATGATTTATGTACTTTCTGCGAAGAACTTATAGTAACAGTTTCAGGTCCTCCAGAAAGGATAATGCCTGACGGATTCATTTTAATTATTTCTTCAGTTGATATTGAGGATGGTTTTACTTCGGAAAAAACGCCAATCTCTCTAACTCTTCTAGCAATTAACTGAGTATATTGAGAGCCAAAATCTAAAATTAGTATTTTATCGTTACTTTTCATGCCAAAACATCCAAAACCTTAGAAATACTATTTTTTAAATTCTTTCTATCAACAACAAAATCAATAAAACCTTTCTCTTTTAAAAACTCAGATGTTTGAAAATGATCAGGTAATTCTTGACTTGTAGTTTGCTTAATAACTCTTTGTCCAGCAAACCCAATTAAGGCTTTCGGTTCAGCTATTGTTACATTCATAATGCACAATACAACTTTTCTTTTTTCAATTTCTCCTAAAAAACAATCTACCGCCTCTTTATTATTAGGAACAGTTTCAAGTATTTCTTCGTAAGATTTATTTGCTTTAAATCCCAACATATCTATTGAAGAAATATCTGAAAAAAGACTCTCAGATTTTTTGTCAAGAATGATATCTTGATATTGTTCGCTTGTAATTGGAAAATGAAAGTTGCAATGATGGCAAATAGAAAAAGAAGCTTCTAGTTCAGGATTATAAAGAATTTCTCCACAAGAACACTTCCTCCATAAATCATTAGGAAGATCCTTCTTGGTATTTTTTTCAATATTTTGTTTTTTTCTAGTAAACCAACTCATTTTATTTGACCTCAAAATTACCAACGTAGTCAGGAACTAAGTTGTCTAAAGATTTTGTCTTTAACAACTTAAAATTCTGATTGGCAATTTTTAAAATGTTATTTACGCTAAGATCTGTGAATTCAATTTTTAAGTTATGTGCTTTTAAATCTTCAAAAATATTCATTGGTCCATTGAAAATTATATTTCGAGATAGTTCCAAAACATTTTCCTTTAAAATAGATTTGGGTTCACTGGACTTTAAAAGAATTCCATCATCTAAACTATATTCACAAATATAAAATGTGTTTCCATGTGAATAAATTAACGCAGACAGTTTTTCGCTAGTATTTTTATAAGCAAGCGAATCAAAAGTTGAAACTGGTACAATAGGTATATCTAAAGCCATAGCAATTCCTTTTGCATAGCTCATACCAACTCTTAGTCCTGTAAAAGAACCTGGTCCAGAAGAAATACAAATTGCATCTAAGTTTTCAAAACTTAATGATGCATTATTGATAATTTTTTTTGATAATACCGGTAAACTATTTGCAGTATCATTGATTTTTTTGGATTGAAGTTCAAAGAAGCTATTCTCTTTCATTAGTCCTACTGATAACTTTCTACTAGAAGATTCTATACCCAAAAGATTCATTTATATACCTCAATAGTTCTACTAGACTCACTACCATTGACTTTAAAAAGAATTTTAAATTTATTCTCAATATCAAAACTATCAATTAGCTCAGGCCATTCAATTATACATATTCCATTTGTACTAGAAAGATACTCAATACCTCCAATTTCTAAAAATTCTGATACTGACTTTAACCGATATAAATCAAAGTGATAAATAAAATTGTCAGAATTCGAATATTCATTTAAAATGGGGTATGTAGGTGATTGCACTT
>LUMP01000554.1_pt1:0-5000 | contig 13983 bp, 10 predicted proteins | sample 729641 | NCBI WGS metagenome assembly LUMP01 (sample SAMN03860260, study PRJNA289734) | marine metagenome | biome: seawater column; feature: ocean; material: water; isolation source: Red Sea water column Station 12 - depth 47m | place: Saudi Arabia: Red Sea | collected 2011-10-15 | depth 47 m | reverse complement strand
AGTGTGGCTGATCATCCTCTCAGACCAGCTACCGATCTTGGTCTTGGTAGGCTTTTACCCTACCAACTAACTAATCGGACGCAAACCTATCTCAAAGTGTAAGCCGAAGCCTACTTTAACAACTGTGCTCCGAAGAGCCCGCTGCATTATTTGGTATTAGCACTGGTTTCCCAATGTTGTCCCAATCTCTGAGGCAAGTTGTTTACGCGTTACTCACCCGTTCGCCAGTTTACTTATTATCCGAAGATAATGTTCTCCTTGACTTGCATGTATCAAGCACGCCGCCAGCGTTCGTCCTGAGCCAGGATCAAACTCTCAATTGTATATTTTAAGTTTGTTTGGTGCTAATGCAAAAGCCTGGTAAATTATAATGGTTTTTAAGAATTACCAACTAAAAAAATAAAAAAAGAATTTTTTAATTTTTTAGAGTAAAAGTCCGGCAATTGTGGCGGTTAACCATGAGGCGATTGCTCCTCCAAACATTGCCTTAGTTACAAGCTTTGCTAGGTCTTTTTTTCTTTCTGGAGCCATAGCACCAATTCCACCTAATTGAATTCCAATTGATGCAAAATTAGAAAAACCACAAAGAGCATATGTCGAAATAATTGCACTTCTCTAATAATAGCACTTCTCTCTGAAATCATTCCATCTCTAATCAAATTTTGAAGATCTCCATATGCAACAAGTTCTGTTAACACAATCTTTTTACCCATTAACATTCCTACAAGTTGAGCCTCATTCCATGGAACACCCATAGTCCAAGCTAATGGTCTAAAAATAATTCCGAAGATCTCTTCCATTGATGTTCCACCAAAAGAAAGAAAATAATTTACCATTGCAACAAAAGAAATAAATGCAATTAACATTGCAGCAATATTAGCTGCTAATTTTAATCCATCCGTTGCTCCATTACTTAAAGCTTCCATCGCATTAATATTTGTTTGTTCAATATTGACATTTACATCGCCCATGGTTTGAGATTCATCAGTCTCAGGGTAAATTATTTTTGCAACAACTAAAGCAGCGGGAGCAGACATAACAGAAGCTGCAAGTAAATGACCAGCAATTCCTTGAATATCCGTTAACCATGACACATATATTGCCAAAACTCCTCCGGAAACCGTAGCAAATCCTCCAGTCATAACTGCCATCAATTCTGACTTTGTCATTTTGCTAACAAATGGTCTTACCATTAATGGAGACTCAGTTTGTCCTAAAAAAATATTACCTGCTACGCTTAAAGTTTCAGATCCACTAGTACCTAGAGTTAGCTGCATTCTTCTGGCTATGAATTTGATAATTGCCTGAAGAATACCAAAATGATAAAGTACTGCAACCAAACTCGAAAAGAATATGATAGTTGGTAAAGTAGAAAATGCAAAATTAATTAAACCTGGATGAAATCCAACTCCATCAATATATGACTTAAACAGAAAATCTGAACCCGAAGAAGAAAAACCTATCAATATATTAATTGATTTATCTAAAAAGGAAAAAATTGGCGCTCCAAAAGGAGTTTTTAAAATAAATAATGCAAAAATTAGTTGAAATATCAGCCCATATAATACTGTTTTAATATTAATAGCTGACCTGTTTTCAGATAGTAGTAATGCTATTGAAAGTAGAGTAAATAAACCTAGAATACCTAGAAGACTACCCATAATATATTATAGATTTGGTTGAGCTCCCTGAAGTTCAGAAGTATTTTGATCTTTTTCTTTAATTTTTGAATGTTCTTTTAACATATCTATTATCTTCTGATCTAATAAATCATCTGACAATTTATTTTTATTTGATTCTTTTTTGTAGAACCTTTCAATCTCAGCTTTTTGACTTTCGTTTTTTAATAATGCATCTTTTATAAAGTCTTCAACTTCATTAGGAGATACTGATAATTCTTTGTCCGAAATAATAGACTTTCTCAAAAGAAACCATCTTAGGTTATTTTCTGCAAATTGCTGATATTGCTCTCTAATTTGAACTTCGTCAGCATTTTGATTATTTTGATTTTGCTTAACTTCATTTACAATGTTATTTAAATAATTTTCAAGCATAGAAGTTGGAAGAACCGGATTAACAAGCTTAACAAATTGATCGATTAAAGATGAATGAAACATTTCGTCAGATTTTCTCTTATACTCATTATCAATACTTTCATGAACATTCTTCTTCCATTCGTCAACACTCTTACAGTTTGGATCCATTTGCTTAACAAATTCATCATCTAATTTAGGAGGTACTCTTCTTTGGATGGTTTCAATGGTAAATTCATAATTTTTTTCACCCTCACCCATATCAATCGTAAGCTTAACTTTATCACCTGCATTCTTTGAAGTAAAAGATTCAGCTTTTTCTTCAATTATTGGATCTTGACCAATTGCTATATACTTTTTTTCTTTTTTACCAATGATCGGTAAACCTGATTCATCAAGTTCTTGCTTATCAACAATTAAAAAATCGCCATTCATAGAACCTTTTTCAATTTGTTCTGCTTTAGCCTGTGAGTTAAGTATATTTTCAATAGTTTTGTCTACTTCCTCTTGATTGGAAATGAAATTAATCTTTTCAACGGTAACCATATTCTTTTTGAACTTTGGAAGCTTTAAAGAAGGTTCAATTTCAAATTCAGATTTAAAAGAAAGATCATTTTCATATGAAAAATCAATATCTTTTAATTGTGCTTGATTAATCGGAGTAAGTTCTTCTTTTTGAAGAGCCATAATGTAATATTTTTCACAAAAATCTTGAACAAAGCCCATTTCAACAGAATTAATGTATTGCGACATTAAAATATTTTCTGGCACTTTACCTTTTCGAAAACCAGGTAACTTGATTTCTTTAGCAACTTTCTTTTTGGCTATATTGAAATCTGCTTTGATATCTTCCCATTTAGCACTGATAGCTAATTCATAGGTGAAATCATTAATTTTTTTTGACTTAACTTTAAGATTCATTGTTTTAACCTATAAGTACAGCCTTCAATTGTTCGCATAAAAGTTTCTAATTGATTGTGTGTACATATCAAGTCTTCTATAGGCTCATATGAATCTGAAGGATAAGAATCTTCATCATATTCTCTTAAAAAATTTGATTCAAATTTTATGACCATATCATCTAAAACTTGCTTGTGAAGGTTTTTACTTCTTAAAAAATTTAATTGAAGATTAATTTTTCCATTTGAAGATAATCTAAAAAGTGGCAGTAAGCCATGATCTGAATCACAGCGAAACGTCATCGTGCCAAAATCTTCTCCATTCCCCCAACTTACCTCATCAGAAGTTTTTTCAGAAAAATCTACGAGTTCAATGCAGTGCATAGCAACATCGCTTTCACATGATTGATTTAAGTGATCGATAAACGTTTTTTTTGACCATTTTGACATACCTTATACCTCCCAAAACAATTTAAAATAGTATGATTTTGACCAAGAATTTACAATTCTAAACAAAGAATTAAAAACTAAATCTTACGTTTTCGAAATTAATTTCTTAAAGGTTTACCTGTTTTAAGGAAGTGAGCTATTCTTTGCTGAGTTTTTTCTTCTCCAGCTAAAGACATAAAGGCTTCTCTTTCAATATCTAAGACATATTGTTCATCAACCTTAGACATAAGTCCACCTTTGTCTCCACCACTTAGAACAAATGCAGATTTAGAAGCTACAAGTTCATCATGATCTGATATTTTCCCTTGCGCTTTCATAGCTTTCAAACCAACGGATGCCATTGTTCTTAGTGTCATACCAGGTAAAGTTAAATCATCTCTATATTTCGGAGGCTCGTAACCATTTTCTGATAGCTCTAAAACTTTATTTTTACCTAAAGCAAGTAAGTGTTCGGAATTCATGCTGATGGTATCAGATTTTCTCAACCATCCTTTTTTCAATGCATCTGTCGCACTTCTAGAAACTGTCATAGGATTTACTAAGCCAATTGCTTGTCTTCCAATATTCATATTGAAATTATCAGCATCATTATTTTCGAGAAGATTAAGAATAACTCTTAAATGACCACCTGCTCCAGGAATTAATCCTTGTATCGCTTCCACAAGTCCTGCATATAATTCTCCAGCAGCAACAGTATGAGCAGAACAAGCATAGAATTCAAATCCTCCTCCTAAAGCTAAGTTAAAGGGGCAAGTAACTACTGGATATTTCGAATGTCTGATTCTTTGAGTTACTGCTTGCATTTCCTCAACTCCTGCATCCATTACATGTAGATTTCCAGAATCTATTGCCATTTTGAAATCATTTACATTTGCTCCAGCACACCAATTTTTACCCTGGTGTCCTATCACAAGACCTTTATATTTTCCTGTCTCTAAAAGATCTAAAGCATCCTTCACAATACCTACCATCGATCTATCAATTGGATTGAAGGCTGGAACAAATATTGAATGGAATTCAACATTTAAAACGCCATCACCAATATCATGAATACTAGCGCTCCAATCCCTTTTTAGCATAGTCTTAGAGTTCTTGTACAAATTAAGATTTAAAGTTTTTTCGCCAGACTTTTGAACTAAAACTTTCTTTTGAACAGGGCAATAATATGTCAATTGTCCATCAATTATTTCATAAAATGATTTTCTACCTGAAGCCAACATTTCATCTACCCATGCAGGGACTTTTCTGTTTTCTTCTTTCATTTTATTAACTGATTTTTCAACACCAATTGCATCCCATGCATCAAAGATTCCTATGTCTCTTGCAAAACCCCATTTCATAGCATTATCAATTTCAATAATGCTATCGGCGATTTCTGGAATAAGCTCTGCTGAATATGTAAACATTGGCGCATTCACTTCCCATAAAAATTTTGCACCAACATCATCAAGGTATGTAATCGCATTCAGTCTCTTTTTTAAATCTTTAATGGGTTTTCCAACTCTTATAGTATCAAACATTCTTTTCTTCGTTGGAGTATATTCCATCGTATCAAAATCTAAAGACAAGATTTCTTTTCCTTCTTTCTTGTACCAACCCTGACCAGATTTTTGTCCTA
>LUMP01000490.1_pt1 | contig 14040 bp, 17 predicted proteins | sample 729641 | NCBI WGS metagenome assembly LUMP01 (sample SAMN03860260, study PRJNA289734) | marine metagenome | biome: seawater column; feature: ocean; material: water; isolation source: Red Sea water column Station 12 - depth 47m | place: Saudi Arabia: Red Sea | collected 2011-10-15 | depth 47 m | reverse complement strand
CTTCAATGGATTATACTTTATCTGCAAGTTATTACAAAAATAATCAATGGTCTATTTTATGGCCTGATTCTAAAGTAATTGATGTTCCTCCAAATAATTCTGCAACTGTAGATGTAACATTAATTGTTCCAGATACTTATCAAACTGGTGTTTATCAAGGATTTTTAAATTTCAACAGTAATGAACATTCTGTTAATGCTCCTGTATCATTTGTTGTAAAAGAATCTGTAACAGAACAAGATTCTGTTATTTTTGTTGATGGAACTTTAACTAATGATGTACTTTATGGTAATGGATTTACAAAAGGTGCATTTGATATGTCTAATCGATATATGGCAGGTGATTGGAGACAATATTATTTTGATATTCAAAATGATTTAGTTGATACAGCAATTATAGAACTTTCATGGAAATCTGATGATACAAATTTTGGAGTATTTGTTATGGATCCATCTGGAAAAATTATTCAGACAAATGTTCCATCTGGAGTATTTGGTCATTTTCTTGGATGGCCTTCACTTGATTGGTTAGGAAATTCTCTATTTAGTCAAGGTGCTATTTCTCATTCTGAAATTATTCTTCCATCAGAATCAATTGTTGTGAATTTAGAGAATCCTGTCAATTTCACTGAATCAAACGATCTTCCATCAATCATTTCTGAAAATAAACAATTATCTGATTCTAGTGATAATTCTGATTTTGAAATTGGTTTAATTGTTGGAATTATTACTGGTATAGCGATCGGAATCTCTTTGTTCTTCATAATTAGACAAAAAAACACCTAAAAATCAAACAAGGTTTATATCCATTTTGTCGAGTATTCTAGCTGAATGTCAGAGGCTGAGACTAAAAAATCTGAGGGTCTGTCCCGCAGAGATTTTCTAAGATTAATGGGTGCTGCAGGCACAGGTTTAGCTTTTGCACCATTTATTCCGTTTGGAGACTATATGCCAAATCCAAATCAAGCTTCTTTAGAAAAAGTTCCTGTTATTTTACCTGATGGTTCCCACGCAAATTTGAATACTTATGAAGTTAATCACGCTGAAGTAATTACTTATCCTGCAACTGGAGATGCAGCACTTGATGCAGAAGCATTTCGTAAATGGCAATTTATCAGATTACCTGAAGAATTAGGTGGAGGTGGAACAGGTCCAGAAAGTGTACGTGCATACAGTATGATCTGTCTTCATCTTTGGTGTTTGTGGAAGTATTGGCCTGATGATGGAAGAAAAAGAGGTGAATGTCCATGCCACGGAAGTATTTACGATCCACTAACTGGAACATCATATGCTGGTCCTGCATCATTGCAAGCAGCTCCATCAGATACTTTACCTAAATTAGATTTGGAAGTAGATTCCGATGGATTCGTTTACATTTTACCACCAAAGTTTGACGCAAATAGTAATGGAGTAATTGGATATGGCCGTTTCACTTAGTAGACATACGGGTATAGTAGCCCTACTTTATTGGATTTGGGATGGAGTAGATAGAACTATTTTTACAGCTATCAAGTTTTCATTCCCTGCAAGATTTGTAAGTCCGTTTGGATTTTTAGGAATGTTAACATTTACTGTATTTATTATTCTTGGAGTCACAGGAGCTCTGTTGATGTTTTACTATCAACCAATTTTAGATAGAGCATGGGATAGTGTTGAATTCATTAATGATGAAGTACCATTTGGTTTTCATATTAGAAACATACACTATCACGGTTCTAACGCTATGGTTTTACTTGCTGTTCTTCACATGTATTATCAATACTTTAGTGGAAGATACAAAATTAGAAATGAAGTCTTATGGATGACTGGTGTAATTTTAGGTGTTGTTACTATTCTTGAAGCATTTACTGGTTATGATGTAATATTTAGTGAAAGAGCAGAACTGGCAATCAGTATTGCTGCGTCGCTGACAACATCTATTCCTGTAGTTGGTCCAACAATTCGAGATGCGGCGCTGGGTAGTGGATTCTCAGATTTCGTTTTAAGATTTTATGCACAACACGTATTCTTATTGCCAATTGTAATGTTGGGATTGATGGCAGTACACTTCCCAAGATTCCTTGTGTTTGACGTTCCAATGGTAATGGCAATTGGTGGTGCAATTTTGATAACTGGTGGTGTATTCCCAATTGACTTAGGATTCAAATTTGAACCGACGGTACCTCCAGGTGTTACAGTTCCTGAATGGTACCTTACTGGAATTTACGCTTTTATGAGAACTCAATATGATAAGTTTGTCACAGGTCTGCTGTGGCCATTGGTATTTATCATAGCGTTGGTATTGATTCCATTCCTAGATAGATACAAGAAATTCTCATGGAGAGATAGACCAATGGTTACTGCATTTGGTATTACCAGTCTTGCACAGATTATGGTAACAACCTATTGGGGATTCTATATTTCTCCAGATGTATCAATTCCATTAGTAGAACGTTTAGTAATTGACCCAATATTCTTCTACGGAACAATGCTATTGCTAGTTCCACTAGGATTTGGATTCACATACATGATGATTAAACTCGCAAATGAAGCTGAAAGAAAATCAAAACTTGCAAAAAGTGCTGGTCCACAAAAGGTTGCAACCATTAACCTTTCAGATAAATGGATTAATTGGCTACTTGTTGCATTATTGGCATTCCAAGTATTCCTCAATATTGCAGCGTACAATGCAGCATTAACAGGAATGAAGAATGTTTCATTATTCTTAATTGGAATAGTGTTATTGGTATTTGCAGCATTCTTCCATATCTACAGATATGCACTTGCTCAACAAAAGAATGCTCCACCACCAGCACCTGTTAAAGTTGAAGAGGACTTACCAGAGTTATCTGAATCTGAAGCAACTCCTGAAGTTACTGGTGATTCAACTAGTGAAACATCTAAACTTCCAGATGGTACTTCAGAAGAAAAACCTCAAGAGTTGGCACCAACTGTTCCAACACCAACAACTAAAGCTGACTTGAATACCGATTCACCAAATGATCCTAATTTGGGTTCTCAAGATCTTACAAAACCTTGATGACAAAAATTCTAAACAAGCTTTATAAGAACTTCAAAAATCTACAAAAAATATGAGTGCTACATCATCTAGTCATGCATATGGAATTGGTGTAGTTGCTTTGATTATTGGAATGGGAGCTGTACTTGTATTTTATACATCATTTTGGCTACCAGAATCTTTAGAAAAACCATCTGTTGATATACACATTTTGGAACCAACTGAAAGTTTGATTATTAGTATTGCTGCAGGTGCTGCAACTGAAGGAAATCCTAGTTATGTTCCAAATAATCCTACAGCTCTTCTAACAATAGATAATCATGTAATTTGGGTCAATGATGATGACACTCCGCATACTGTAACAGCAGATCATAGACACATGGATTCCTTTAGTGGAGAATTTAATTCACCAGGAGTTGTAATGCCTGGAGAATCTTATGAATTCCTTTTCACTGAACCACAAGAACTACATTATCACTGTGAACCACATCCATGGATGGTTGGCTCTTTAAAAGTTGAAAAGAGTAGATTCTAGTTAGAATACTTAGCAAAAATTATTTTACTTTCAATTTCTTTATGTTGTTCTATAATTGATACTCTAAATTTTACTTCATATTCTTGTGTTGGTTCGAATTCAATTACTGCTGAAAATTCTGCCTTATTTTCAGGCATTGTATCTTTGTTGATAAATAATCTTGATACGTGTTGTGATATCTTTTTTTGATTATATGATTTGTATTTGATGTGTTCATTGGAGTCTAAAATTGTTGTATTAACTACTACTCCGTCATATCTACCTGGATATGATACATTAATCGTTCCAATAATCTCAGAATTTTGATGAATATCTGTTGAATTTAGTTTAAATTCTAAATCTCCCATACGGAACTTCATTTAATTCTGAATAAATAATTTGTTAAGTGGGCCCAAAGGGCTTCGATCCCTTGACCATTGGATTAGAAGTCCAACACTCTATCCATGCTGAGCTATAGGCCCAGAAACCTACCAATTAATTGACATTTTAAGGGTTTACAGCCATTTTTTTTCATAATTTTCTCTTTCCATTTTAAACAAAAATTGTTGTGCATATCCACAATATGGACCAAAATAATCTACAATTTTTTCATGAAGTATTTGATATTGTTTTTCAGTAACTGTTTTTGTTTCAATTTGAAATTCTTTTGAATAATACTTTTCTAAAATTTTTATCATCCATGTATCTAATGGAAATGCATCTAGTTTATTTAATGAAAATAACATAATGCAATCTGCCACCTTGTTTCCTATCCCTGGAATTAATCGAAGATTTCTTTTTGCTTCGTTATAATCGCTATTTTTTAAATTCTCAAAATTTATTTTTTTTGAAATAACCATTTTTGCTGCTTCTTTAATAAATGGAGCTCTGTATCCTACCCCACAACTTTTAATTTCATTTATGGATGATTTAGCAATTTTTTCAGGTTGTGGAAATAAAAAAAATTCATGTTCTTTGAAAATCACTTTTTTACCAAATTTTTCTGAAATTTTTTCTAAACTGTTTTTAATTTTTGGAATGTTAGAATTAGATGAAATAATAAAAGAAATCATACATTGAAAGGGATCTTGATTAAATATTCTTAAACCCTCATACTTTCTTACAGCTTTTTTAATTATCTTATCTTTTGAAATTGATTTAATGATTTTTTCAATATCGTCATTTTTTCTAAAAAAAGATGTTTTTACATTTGAAATTGATTTAATCTTATTTTCTTGATTAATTTCTAAAATGTTTTGACCATCTATTCCATACCAATTGTTTTTATTTTTTTGCCAAAGAAAAACCTGACCGCTGTTTATTGAATTATCTACATCTATTGTGAATTTATTTTTCATCTCAAATTGTTATTTTGTCATTTACTGCAGGGGCATATGCGTCCAAACCAAATTGTTCATGAATTTCTTGCGCAAATGTTTGACAGGATTCTGAATCCCCATGAACTGCCCAGACTTTGGGATTTCCTTTGATTGTTTTAATCATTTCAAATAATTCTTTTCTATCAGCATGCCCAGAAAATTGGAATTGTTTTACTTCTGCTTGAACATTTAGTTCACTTCCTCTAGTTGATACTTTTCCTGTTTCTAGTAATTTTTTGCCAGGTGTGCCTTCACCTTGATATGAAACTAATGCTATTCCATTTTTACTATCAAATGATAATTGTTGTAAGTAGTATACTGCATTTCCTCCAACTAACATTCCAGCTGGTGAAATTACAACACATGGTTCTCCCATTGCACGTTTTCTTTCTGCATGATCATAAATTGCAGTTGAGCTTTTAATTGCATCTGAAAATATTTTTGGATCTCTTAGATATTCTGGATGTTTAAACATAATTTCATTTACTTTTAATGCCATTCCATCCATTATTATTTTATGTTTAAAATTTGCACTTCGTAAAATACATGCCATTTCTTGTGAACGTTCAACAGAAAATGATGGAATGAATAATATTCCTTTTCTATCCATTACTTCATTTGCAAATTCAATTAATTGTTGTTCTGATGTTTTTCTAGGAATTTGTTCAGTTTTTGCATATGTACTTTCTGTGATTAGTAAATCAATTTCACCAATATCTGTATCCATTTCTCGTAACATTCTTGAACCATTTGTTTTGATATCTCCTGTGTAAAACAATTTCTTGTTTTCTGATTCAACTAAAACTGTACTTCCACCTATTACATGTCCAGATTCTCTAAATTCAAACGTTGCATTACCCTTTCTAACTTTTTGTTTAAATCCAATTTCTTTGGCATTTTTCATCATATTGTTTAATTCTGGTAAGTCAAATGAATGTGAATTTTTTTCAATTTTCAACATATCGTTAATCAATAATTTTGAAAGGTCAAATGTTGGTGGAGTTGCATAGACATCTGTATTTCCACTTACAAATAATGATGGAACATTTCCTGAATGATCTAAATGAGCATGAGTAATCAAAATTGCATCTAAATCCTTTGGTTTAACGTGTAATGGATATTGGGGTGGTGAACCTCTTCTTCCAAACATCACCCCATAATCTAATAGTAATTTTGTACCATTACAATCTACTAAAAATCCTGATCTGCCGACTTCATTTGCAGCACCTAATACTTGTACATCCAAGGCTTTGATGCATTTTATTCGTCCTTAAAACCTTTTTAGCTTTAAAGCGATCATTATACCTAATATGGAATCGACAAAAGCTTTAATTAGTGACAGCTAAGAATGGATCCTCATGGGAAGAACCTATGATGAGTGGATAGCTCAACAAGACCAAGCTGTCGTAGCAAAAACTCGTGCAGGCGATGAAGGAAATAAAGTACTTCTAAACCAGATCAACTGGATTTGGGTTAACAATCTTATGAACAAGAAAGCAGACCTTAATCCATCATCAGCAGAATTACTCGATTGGGTAACATCTGGTCAAATTGATGCAATGAGAAAATAAACGTGAATTTCACGTTAACTTTTTGTTTTTTAAATTTTTTATTCTAGATTCTGCGCTTTGATTTATTGTCGATCATTTTCATAACAGGGTTATGATATTCAATCATGGTTTAAATAGTCATATTGGTAATTTGTTTTTGTAATGCCAATAGCAATACTTCCAGACATTGATGAACAAAGATGTATCGGATGTGCACTCTGTGTAGAAATCTGTACAACTCTTGGTCCTGATGTCCTTAGGGTAAAACCTGTTGAAGGCTGGAAGAGAGGTAAAGCATTTGTTTTCTACCCAGAAAGATGTATTTCTGATGGTGCATGCATCGGTGTATGCCCAACAAAATCAATCTTTTGGATGAGACCAATGAATTACACTGCTGGACAACCAGTACCTCTTCACAAAAACGGTATCTTCATCAAAGGTTGGGCAGAAGACGCAGCACTTTAAGTGTAAATCTTTTAGCACATTCTTTTTTCTTATTTTTAATTAAACTAAAGATTTTTTCTTGATATTCTTTGATAATGTTTTAACAAAATATTTTAAGAATTCATCCTTCTTATCAAATTTAATTTCTGAAAAATTATTTTTCTTGAAAAACTCTGTCCATGTTTTTTCAAATTCTGTAAATTCCTCTGGATTATAATCAATTCTAGATGATTCATGATGTGCTGCAGGAAAAATATCTGAAATTTCAATTGGGATTAATCCTAAATGGGGACTATATTGACACACTTGAAATGAATCAAAGTCCTTAATTTTCTTTTTTAGTGACAAGTATTGTTGAGACAAATATCCTGGTTTAGTATTGAATTCTTTAGTAATCAGTAATTTCTTTTTCTTTGATTTGAATTTTCTAACAATATCATGAAATGATTGTATTTCAGGACGAAATTGATCATTTTTATCATAAAGAAAAATTGCTCTTTCTTTGAATTTTGGAGTTCCTAGTCCTAAAAATTCAGAATTTTCAGTCATTACATCTATCATTTCAAATAATTTTGGATGGGCTCTTGCTTTTTTAATTACATATTCCCATAATCTTCCTTCATGAATGGCCTGTTTTACTTTATCTACCTCTAGTTTAATTGCATACAAATTGTGAATTGCTAATTCATTAATCTTCAATGTTTCTTCTAGTTGACGTAGTTGCTCAGGTGAATATTTACGACAAATCTCACAACTACAAGGAAATATTTCAATATCTGACAAGTACCTTGTTCCATCTTCTGTAATGTATCTGAGTTGTTTTGCATACAGCATGTATGAAGCTGAATCAAATGAATCACATCCTAGAGCTACAGCAAATGGTATTGTTAGTGGATGACCTGCTCCAAAAAGATGTAATGGAACTGACTCTGGCATTTGTTTTTTTGCCGATACAATCATTTGTGCTAATAATCTGTATTCATAGGATTCCATAAATTCAACAGGACTTCCCAACAATTCATTTCTCAAAGAAATGGAATTGCAAAATCTGTTAATATCCCTGTTTCAAATTTTGCCATGTCTGGTGGTAGAACTTCCAAGTCTCCATATTCTAGAACTTGATATCCGCCAGAATCTGTCATAATTGATTTATCATAATCAATTATTTTGTGAATTCCTTTTTTTACTGCTTTATCGCCATAATGATTTTTTGTAATGTATGCATTTGTAATTACAACATCAAATCCTATTTCTTTAATTTTTTTTGATGGAATCGTTTGTTTTACTGGATGAATTACTGGAACAAATGCAGGGGTGTTTATCTTACCGTGGTTTGTAAACATGGTTCCTATTCTTCCAGCAAGATCTGTTTTTGTAATTTGAAACAAGTATTTTTAGAAAATTAAAGGCGTTATTTAATCAATGAGTAAAAAATTTTTCTAAATCATTATTTTTTGTTACTAAATCTAACCAATCTACTTGTTCATTATTTTCTTTTTTAGATATGACTTGCAAAACTTTCTCAACTACTTGTTCTATATTTTTTTCACTAACGTCAATTTGAAATGCTTTTTCTTCAAATTTTTCCATTGTATCATGAGTAATTACACCTAAAATTTCACTACCTATATTTTCTTTAATTTTTTCTTCTGAATAATTTCGTTCTTTGTAAACTGTTTCTAACTGATACGGATTTCTTCTTAATATTATCACCAACTTGACTTGGTTTTTTTCTATCACATATGGTGCTAAATGTCCTACAATTATTTTTTCATTAAGTTCTATTTTTTTAACAATATTAGCAAGTTTTGTAGTATCTACATCATTTGTATTTTCTTGTTTTTCAATTACTTCTGATTCTTTTGCAAGAATATTGATATCAATTATTGGAAAATTCAATTTTTGCGAAATTTTTTTTGTTATTGTATGTTTCCCAACGCCTGGATTTCCAGTAATTACTATTGACATAATTTAAAATCATTACAACTAGATTAAACGATTTCTGCAATACTAATAAGTACAATTACATCCTTCTGAGTAATGCAAATAGGATTACTTGGTAAAGCAAATGTTGGTAAATCAACATTTTTTTCTGCAGCAACTGAAACTGCTGTTGCTTCTGGTAATTTCCCATTCACAACTATTGAACCAAATGTTGGTGTAGCATATGTTCAATCAGATTGTGCTTGTAAACATTTTGATCTAAAACATGACAATGAATTATGTATTAATGGAACAAGATTGATACCAATAAAATTAATTGATGTTGCTGGATTAGTTCCAGGTGCACATGAAGGAAAAGGTTTGGGAAATCAGTTTCTTGATGATGCAAGACAAGCTGAAGTTTTAATCCATGTTGTTGATATTGCAGGAACAACTGATATTCAAGGTCAATCAGTTCCAGTTGGAACACATGATCCTTTGGAAGATGTTTCATTTGTTCAAGATGAATTTGATCAATGGTTTATAGAAATTCTAAAAAGAGAATGGGATAAAATTACTCGTGAAGTAGATCAAAAACGTGCAAAACTTACTGATGGAATTGCAAATCGTTTCAGCGGTTTGGGAATCAAAGATTATCAAGTACAACTAGTATTGCAAAAACAAGGTCTTATTACTAGAAATCCAAAAGAATGGAACGATTCTGATATAGAAAATTTTGTTAAAGAATTGAGAAAAAATACTAAACCAATGATAATTGCTGCAAATAAGGCAGATCTATGTCAAGATCTTGATATAATGAAAAAAATTTCGGATATTGTTATTCCTTGCAGTGCTGAGACTGAATTATTACTAAGAAAAGCAACTAAGGCTGGAATAATTAATTATAATTCTGGTGATAATGGTTTTAAAATTAATACTGAAAAAGAAATTCCTGCCCCTCAACAAAAAGCATTAGATTTAGTCAGTACAATTTTTTCTAAAATTGAATCAACTGGAATTCAAAAAATTCTAAATACTGCAGTTTTTGATTCATTGAATTTGATTGCTGTATTTCCTGTAGAAGATGAAACTAAACTAACAAACAAGGATGGAGTAATTTTGCCTGATACAAAATTACTTCCTCAAGATTCTACTGCTAAAGATTTAGCTGGGTTAATTCATGCTGATATTGCTAAAGGATTTCTACATGCAATAGATTGTAAAACTAAACAAAGAATCAGCGGTGAGCAAAAATTAAAACATGGTGATGTAATCAAAATTGTATCAACATTAAGTAGGGGATAATATGATTGGATTAGGAATCGAAAGTACTGCACACACATTTTCTTGTGCTGTAATTGAAAAAAAAGGAAAAAAAGGTAAAATCCTATCTGATGTCAGAAAAATTTTTCGACCTGAAGCTGGTCAAGGAATTCATCCTAGAGAAGCATCTCGTCATCATATTGAAAATAGTCCCATAGTATTATCTGATTGTCTTAATGAGGCAAATGTATCTGTAAAAGATTTAGATATTATTTCATATGCTGCAGGACCTGGATTAGGACCTTGTCTTAGAGTAGGCGCTGTAGTAGCTAGATCTTTGTCTTCGTTTTACAAAATTCCAATTTATCCAGTTAATCATGCAATTGGGCATATTGAATTAGGGAAATTACTCACAGGTGCAAATGATCCTTTAGTTCTTTTAGTTTCTGGAGGACACACAATGCTTTTGTCATTTCTAAATAAACAATGGAGGGTTTTTGGTGAAACATTAGATATTACATTAGGTCAATTACTTGATCAATTTGGTAGATCAATAGGATTTGCTTCTCCATGCGGAAAAAACATAGAAGAATTAGCTTCTACTTCTACAAATTATGTTTCATTACCTTATTCAGTTAAAGGAAATGATGTATCATTTTCAGGATTGTTATCTGCTACAAAACCGATTTCTGAAAAAAGTAAAGTTGATGCTTGTTTTTCTCTTCAAGAAACAGCATTTGCAATGATTAGTGAAACAGTAGAACGTGCATTATCATTTACATCCAAAAAAGAATTAATGATTGTTGGTGGAGTTGCTGCAAACAAAAGACTTTCTGAAATGTTAAAAGATGTTTGTAAACGACATGGAGCAAAATTTTTTGTTGTACCATTAAAATATGCTGGAGATTGTGGTAGTCAAATTTGTTGGACTGGACTTTTAGAATCTCAAGTCAAAAAAAGTGCTAAACTTAAAGATACTTTTGTAACTCAATCTTGGAGATTAGATTCTGTAGTAGTAAATTATTAGAATTATTTCTCATTCATTGTTTTTTCTATATTATTTACCCATGACTTTGTATTGAAAACCCCGAATTTGTAAGTCTGCTCTCCATCTTCTGTCTTTGCTGTAAAACAAACTTTTTTGATAAATAGACCTTCTTTCCAAATTTTAATCACATTTTCTAATGGCACATCTAACACTGTATCACCCATACGCTTTGTAAAATCCATTATTCTTGCTTGTGTTTTATCAAATGCTAATCTTTTATTTGTTAATGTTAGAATTCCTGGACCCAGCTTATCTTCACTACAATCTTCTTGTTTAACCTTGTTTTCTCCATCATCCATGATAACTTTTATTGAATTCCTTTGGTTATAATGTTAATGAAATTAATTAAAAAGGGAGCTGAGGCTGATATTTACACAGGCACTTGGAAAAACTCCAAAGCTCTTTTCAAAACTAGAAAAATTAAAACTTATAGAAATTCTTCATTGGATTCAAAAATACGCAAACAACGTACAATAAAAGAATCGCAAATGCTTTCACAAGTTAAATCATTTGGAATTCCAACACCACTTGTTTATTTTGTCAATCTAGAAAAAAGCATGATTGTAATGCAAGAAATCCCTGGAAAACCTGTTCATGATTTACCTGAATCAAAAATTATCGAAATGTCTAAACAAATTGGAAAATTAGTTGGTCTTTTACACAAAAATGGAGTAATGCATGGTGATTTAACAACATCCAATTTTATTTTATTCAAAAATACTATCTACATGATTGACTTTGGACTTTCTCAAAATTCAATTAAACCTGAAGATCACGCTGTTGATTTAAGACTAATCAAAGAAATTCTTAACAGTGCACACGCAAAAATTATGGAACCATCTTGGAAAAATTTTCTTAATGGGTACAAATCTGTAGTTGGAATTACATATCAAACAAAGATTGTAAAATTAGTCTCAGAAATTGAGAGTCGTGGTAGGTATGCACAAGTTGTCTGATATATTATTTGTATCATCAAATATTCATAAATTCAAAGAAGCAAAAGAAATTTTAGATTCAATTGGAATACCAATTAAATTTTTTAAATTAACTTTAGAAGAAATTCAATCCAAATCAATCAAAGAAATTGCTTTAAAAAAAGCTAAAGATGCATATTCAAAATGTAATGCCCCACTAATTATTGAAGATGATGGATTACATGTAAACTCTTTAGCTGGTTTTCCAGGTCCTTATTCTTCTTATGTTCAAAAGACCATTGGCAATAAAGGAATTTTAAATCTATTAAAAAATTCCCGAGATGCAAAATTTGTTTCAACAATTACTTATTGTGATAAAAATAATTTGAAATCTTTTCAAGGAACTCTTTTTGGAACAATTTCAAATTCAGAAAAGGGTAAAGGATGGGGTTTTGATCCTATATTCATTCCAAAAAATCAAACAAAGACATATGGTGAATTGTCTGATAAGAATAATATTTCGCATAGATACAAAGCACTAAAAAAATTTTCTAACTGGTATTTGCATACGCTGAAATCCAACGATCAATAAATCTTTCATTATTTTGTAAAATTGATATTCTTGAAACAAGACTTTCATCCATTACTGAAAATATTTTACTTTGTTTAGCTATTTCTTCGCTGAATTTTTTTACTTCTGACATTTCTAACATATTTTCATGTTCAAGTCTATTTGTTGAACGACCAATATGCATGTAAGATTTAATTTCTATAAAATGTGGACTAGCTTTTCTAAACATTTCTGCAAAAGCAGGAATCATTTCTTTTTGATCATTATAATTTCTAATTAATGTAATTCGTAAAACAGTCCGAGTATCAAGATTGTAGTCTTTGAATCATATCCGGTTCTTGTCCATTTGTTACAAGAAAAATTGATTTTGTTGCTTCTAATGATTTTAGATATTTGATTAGTTCAGGTAATTTTGGATACATTGTTGGTTCGCCAGAAAGTGAAATTGCGTAATGTGTTGGTAATAATGATTCATCTAATCTTTGATTATCGTTTCTTGAATCTCCATAGAATCCATCAATTAGCTTTTTTCTTTCACCCATTAATTTTCTTAAAATTTGTTCTGGTTCTGCAACTTGTTTTGGTTCCATTTCCATTGCATCATAAAATTCCATTGGCCTCCAACAATAAACACATCGATTTTCACAATACATTCCAGCTGGTGAAAACTCCATGCATCTATGAGTTAAAATTCCGTAAAATTGATGTTTATAGCAACTTCCTTCATGTTTGAATGATTTTTTTGTCCAATGGCATAATTCTACTGTAGAATGGTCTGCTACTCCGTATTTTGCTTTTTTAAGTTGTGCCGCTACTGCTGGTTTTATCTGAATAAGGTTATCTTGGTCATTTTCCACTACTTCTCCAGAACAACTCATATCATGTCTTGGAATTTGATTTACTTAAATTCATTTAGAATATTATATACAAAAAGTAGTACATATAGCGAAACTAAAGTGTAATTTAATAACTGGAATTACTGAATAAAATCATAAATTGAAAGTAAAATACACTCTAATGCTTTTGTTCATGCTTGGTTCTACACTAAGTATTTCGGTATCTCCAGTTTTAGCTGCAACTGACTTGGATATTGATAATGATGGCGTTTTAGACGATGTTGATAATTGTCCTAGATTACAAGAAGACTATTTTGGTGAAATAGATGGTTGCCCTTCTAGAAACCTAAACTGGGTAGATTCTGATTCTGATTCAATTCCTGATAATGTTGATCAATGTATTTCAACTCAAGAAATTTTTAATGGATTTGAAGATACAGACGGTTGTCCTGATGATATTACGTCTGAATTAATTTTTGATCAAGATTCTGATTCAATTCCTGATATGTTAGATAATTGTCCATTAGTATCTGAAACTTTTAACAACTTTGAAGATACAGACGGCTGCCCTGATGATGTCTTTTCTGAAATTACGATTTAT
>LUMP01001067.1_pt1 | contig 14117 bp, 18 predicted proteins | sample 729641 | NCBI WGS metagenome assembly LUMP01 (sample SAMN03860260, study PRJNA289734) | marine metagenome | biome: seawater column; feature: ocean; material: water; isolation source: Red Sea water column Station 12 - depth 47m | place: Saudi Arabia: Red Sea | collected 2011-10-15 | depth 47 m | reverse complement strand
ATCATGAACGGTTTGATCACCTCTATCATACTGGAAACATACATCCTCTCGAGACAAATGATACTTAAAGAAGCATTTAGAGTTGCCATCGGCATGTCTCTCATCTCGATGATTTCAATGGAAGTGGCTATGAATATTGTTGATGTTATTATGACAGGAGGTGCCATGCTGACGCCTGAGGTTATATTACCTATGTTAATAGCTGGTTTTATTACACCTTTGCCCTATAACTACTATAGACTAAAAAAATACGGTAAAGCTTGTCACTAAATGGATAAATTATGCTCAAACAAGAAGATATAGATAAACTTAGAAATAAAGAAATTAAACCTCAGAATTTATTCGTTGGCAAAAAGAGTATGCCATCAGAGACGGGTGAAACTCTCGATGTAGTTAGCCCGATTGATGGAAATGTTTTTACTACCATAGCTAATGCCAATGAGAATGATGTTAATAATGCCGTTAGTGTTGCGAGAAAATCCTATGATTCAGGAAGCTGGAGTAACGCCAGCCCACAGGAAAGAAAAAAGACACTTTAGGTGGCTCTATAACATTAGTTGCAAAAAATTTTCCTGCAGGTTGCGGTAGCTATGTTCATTTTGATAGAAAGCTAGATGCAAAACTTGCCTCATCAATGATGTCTGTACAGAGTGTTAAAGCAGTTGAGGTTGGCAGTGGTATAGAGTCATCTAAAGATTTTGGTACTTCCGTACAAGATCAAATAGTTTTAAACGAACAAAATGTTGAACGAATTACAAATAATTTAGGTGGATTTGAGGGAGGCATGTCAACTGGAGAGCCTATTATGATAACTTCTTATTTAAAACCTATAAGTACAACTTTGACTCCTATAAAGAGCGTTGACCTGGCATCACAGAAAGAGACAGAAACTACCTATGAAAGGTCTGACACCTGTGCTGTCCCTAGAGCTGTACCTATTTTTGAGTCTATGAGATATGAAAATGAATAATTCATTTTATTTATGTGGATTTATGGGTGTTGGTAAAACTACGATTTTAAACAACATTAAACAACAAGCTAAATATAAGTGTATTGATTTGGATGAAAGTATAGAGAATAAATATGGCTACATAGAAAATATTTTTGAAGAAAAAGGAGAGACTTTTTTTAGGGAAATTGAAGAAAAAGAATTTTTTGCAAATCAAAACAAATTTGATTTAATTTCTTTAGGTGGTGGTGTGATAGAAAATGATAATATTTTTGAGAATTTACTTAAAAGTCACCGAACCATTTATTTAAGTCTTAACTTTGAAAGCCTTTGGGAAAGAATTAAAAATAGCAACAGGCCACTAGTTAGTAACGGAAGAGAAGTTCTTGAAAGTAGATATAAAAATAGAATAAAAAGATACGAAATGATGGAATATAAAATTTCCAATGAAAATGTAAAAGATACTACAAGTAAAGTATTAGAAATAATGGAAACTCAAAATGTCTAAAAATATTTACTTAAACAGCACTGAAGAATTAATCAAACATATTAATGGAGATTTACCAAATGAGAGCTTAATTATTTTGGATTCTGCTCTTGAGCAATTTCAATTACATAGCAACTTCAATGCAAGCCATGTTTATCTTGAAGTTTCTGAAGAAACAAAGAATTTAGAAACAATTGAAAAAATTTGGGAAATAATGTTTTTATCAAATTTAAATAGATCAGATGAAGTAGTAATTATTGGAGGTGGGGTTATGCTCGATCTCTGCTCTTTTGCTGCAAGTACATATAAAAGGGGTGTTGCCTTCACATTAGTTCCATCTACTTTATTAGCTATGGTTGATGCATCTCATGGAGGGAAAAACGGTTTTAATAATGTTCATGGAAAAAACCAGATTGGAACTTTTAATTTGCCAAAGAGTGTTGTTGTGTGTTTTGAACTTCTCAACACATTGAAAGACAATGATTATAAAGATGGATTAATTGAGCTTGTAAAACACGGACTAATTGGAAGTAAAGAAATATTTCATACATTGGTTTCTACAGAAAATTTCAAAATAGATACTAAGACAATCAAAAAAGGAATACAAATCAAAGAAGATATCGTAAAAGAAGATTACTTAGAAACCGGAAAAAGGAAATATTTAAATTTCGGACACACAATAGGCCACTTAATTGAGCAAGATTCAAAGTTCAATTTATCACACGGTGAAGCAGTCGCTATAGGAATGATTTATGAACTCGAACTATCTAAGAAACATTTTGGATTACCACAAGAGGTTATTGATTTATATATATCTTATCTAGAAAAACTTGATTTTAAGAAATCATATGAATTTGAAAACAGTATCGATTACTTATTAGAAATTTTAAAAGATGATAAAAAAAGTAAATCTGATTCTGTAGATATTGTTTTATTGTCAGATATATCACAACCTAATTTAATTAGTATAAGTTTTGATGAATTGATTGAGGTGATTCAAAATTAAAAATATATACGTTATCAATGGTCCCAATCTTAATTTTTTAGGTATAAGAGAAATTACACAATACGGCTCCACAAGTTTTGATGAGTTAAAAAATTTAGTAAATTCTGAAGCTAAAAAGTTAAAAATCAAAACTGATTTTTTTCAATCAAATGTTGAAGGCGAAATTGTAAATTACATACAAAATTTAGTTAATAATGAAAATACATGGATTGTGATTAACCCTGGTGCGTACACACATACAAGTATTGCAATAAGAGACGCTTTACAGACTTACTCGCAAAACAATGAAATAGTTGAAGTTCATATTTCAGATATAAATCAAAGAGAACAATTTAGAAAAATAAACTTAATTTCTGATATTTGTAATAAATCAATTATTGGAAGAGGTGTGCAGGGATATGTTGAAGCACTGGAGTATATTAATGAACAGTAAAAAAATAATTGCTTACCAAGGTTCATCTGGCTCATATTCAGAAGAACTTTTAAAAAAAGAATATCCAGATTATCTATATCATCCAACTGAGACATTTACTGAGTTAATTTCCTATGTAAAATCTGATTCTGGAATTGGGTTATTACCTGTTGAAAATTCAATTGCAGGTACTGTGAATGAAGCATATGAAGAGCTAATAGACAGTGGTTTAAAAATATTTGCTGAATATGTACATAGAATTAACCATAGTTTAATTGGCTTAGTTGGTTCAGATATATCAAATATTACAAATGTTATTTCTCACCCACAGGCATTACAGCAGTGCAGCAAGTTTATACAAAAGCATAAGTTCAGAATCACTCCAGTCTTTGATACAGCGGGAAGTGTATTTGAAATTTTAGAAAAAAATGAACTCACTACAGCTGCTATAGCCGGTGAACATTTTGAAAGCGATGAAAGATTTTTGATTTTAGAAAAAAATATATCAAATCATGAAGAAAATTATACAAGATTCCTTTTAATTGGAAACATAGATTTAGATCAGAAACAAATGAAAAACAAGGTTTCATCAGTACTTATATCTGATGATAAGCCAGGTTCGTTATTGCAGTCTTTGAATATTTTTAGTGAACTGGATATAAATCTTACAAAACTTGAATCACGACCAATACTTGGAAGACCTTGGGAGTATAAATTTTATATAGATTATGAATTAGAAAACTTGGAAAAACAATCTGAGCTTGAGGAAAAAATAAGTAAAGTCTCTAAAGAATTCAAGTTATTGGGGCATTATCCAAAAGCTATTCAGTAACTTTCCATTGAATGCCTTGTTCAGAATCTTCTATTTGTAAACCAGAAGATTCTAATATATCTCTAACTTGATCAGAAAGCTCATAATTTTTTTCATTTCTTAACTTTGATCTAAGTAATATTAGATTTTCAACTAACATTTCGAAACGCTCATTATTTTTTTTATTAGACTCTATTTGAATTTCTAAATTAGCAATTTCTTTTAAAGTAGCTTTATCTGCAGAATTTACTTCAGTTGCCTTACTATCTATTTTTTCGACAGAGCTTTTTTTGTCAGAAATCAGAAGTTTTTGTAATGTACTCAAACTTTCTTCAGAATCTTTTTCAAAAACATGAGTTCCTTCATTGTTTAAAACAGTTACATTACCTAATCCAACAACTTTGAATGTTTCTTTTTTTCCAGAAATTATTAGCGCAGTATGTTCATCGATACCAAGAATGTTTGAGTAAGAGTTATCTAAAAGAGTTTTCATTCTATTTTCACCAACATAACTAAAGCTTGTATCATGATTTCCACCCTCTGCATTATTAAAGTGAGGAACTACCGTACAAGACAAATCATAAACATCTAAAATATTCAACCCCTTTTCCCAATAAGGGTCTTGACCTACTTTATAAATTTCGTAGAAGCATTTTCTAATAATTTAATTGATTTAAAGAATGATTTTGAATGCAATTCTTCAATTTTTCTGTAAGTAGCTAATTTCATATCAACGTTTAAACTAACTTTGTAAAAATCTATAATTTTTTCGACCAATTGGTTAGCATTTTCTTGAAATCCAAAGGGTGAATCAATCATAAAAATATCTGAAGAATCATCTAGCCCATTGAGAAGTTCTCTATGTACACTAACTAAGTTAGGGCTTGTTTCACCGGACCCTAAGATAGCTAGTGAACCTGTAGCGTTTTTCATGAATCTATTATATATTTTTTTTGTACACAACTAAAGGTGTATAATTTAATCATGGCAAGTTTTTTAGCTTTAGTTCTTGAAAAATTTACAATTGAGATCATTCCAAAGCTCCCTATGTTTATAAGAACACCAATATATGTAAATATATTAAAACTTAGAAAAGTTCGTGATCGAATTAGGCTCGATGTAACGAAAAAAAATCCTACTTTTCAAGATCGCTTAAATTATGCTATTGATTCAAGAGCAAATCTAAATAATTCAGGTGAAAGAATTTTATCTTTTAATGATGAAGTTCTAATGGAGGAACTAGAAGACTCTCCAGTAAAAATTTATAAATTTACTCCAAAAAATGCAGAGACTGGAAAGTATGGTGTTTATTTTCATGGAGGAGGTTATTTTGCAGGAAGTATTAAATCCCATAAAAATTTTGTTTCAATCGTTTCTCAAAAATCTAATTTAGTAACTTATTTTTTTGAATATAGGCTCAGTCCAGAACATAATTTTCCTGCTGCCCATGAAGATGCAAAGATAGCTATAGAATTTATTGACAACCTTCACAAAGACGAACAATCCATTTGGATGGGCGAGTCAGCTGGGGGAGGCCTAGCTACAGGTCTTGTGGTTGATGATGGGTTTGTATACAATCCTGACAATCTTATTTTGCTCTCACCTTGGCTTGATTTGTCAGATGGGTTTCAAGACAAAAGATTTCTTAAAAACAGAGACGTAACAATAATTATTGAGGGAATGTTTGAGGTTGGAGAGTTTTATGCGGGAGAGTATGGCACAACTAACCCAATACTGTCACCAGTTTATGCAGATATTAATAATTTTCCAGATACTTTAATTCAAGTCTGTTCCGATGAATTACTTTACAATGATGCAATTGAATTTGTGAAAAAATTAAGAGATAAGAATACAAATGTACAACTTCAAACATGGGATAAGCTTTGGCATGCATGGCACTTTTTTCCAATTAAGGAAGCATTTGAGGCTATTGATAACATAGCTGAATATATTAAGTCCTCAGAATTTCACTCTTCTAAATGATGAAGGGCAAATCCAAAAGGTAATTCCAACCTGTTATCTGACATAATTTTTTCGTTTTTAAGAATTTTATAAGTGTCATCATCTGCAGTAATTTTACCGTTGTTTAAAATTACACTTCTATTACAAATTTCCAACGCCATTGGTAAATCATGGGTAACCAGGATAATTGATACATCTAAATTTTTAAGTATATCTATTAGTTCTCTCCTAGAAGCAGGATCTAAATTTGAACTAGGTTCATCTAAAACTAGTAATTCAGGCTCTGAAGCCAGAACACTTGCTATTGCTACTTTTCTTTTTTGACCAAAGCTTAAATGGTGTGGTGGTTTGTCTTTAAACTGCAACATCTTAACTTGCTCGAGTGCGTTGATTGAATTTTTCTTTACTAACTCATCACTGAATCCAAAATTTTTTGGTCCAAACATTACATCTTCTAAAACGGTTGGCATAAATAGTTGATCATCAGGATCCTGGAAAACTAAACCTACAGATTTTCTAATTTTTGAAATATTTTCTTCTGAAAAATCTTTATTATTTAATGAAATTTGTCCATTTAAATCACCTAGAATACCGTTCAAATGAAGAATGAGAGTAGTTTTGCCTGCTCCATTAGGGCCTAATACAGCAAGTCTTTCACCTTTTGATAAACTTAGATTTATATTTTCAAGAGCTTTAAATCCATCTGGATATTCAAAACTTAAGTTATCTATATTTAGATATTCCTGATTCATAAAACGAACCTATCTACAATACAAATTGCAATTGAAAATATGGAAATTAGAAGAATTAAATTAGATGAATTATACTCTCGTGCTTCTAGCTCTAACGTTCCTTTAAAGCCCCTAGAAATCATAGAATTATAAACCCTTTCTCCTCTTTCATACCCTCTAATCAATAAGGCACCAGATGCAAAAGCAAGGGGTTTAAGTGTTTTTATTCCTTTTTCAGAATAACCTCTTGAGCGCATTGATATTTTTACTCTTTTTACCTCGTCAATGAATACATCAATATATCTAATTGCAAAAGAAAATATAGAAATTAACAAAGGTGATACTTTAAGTTTTTGTAATCCATATATTATTTCGATATTAGACGTTGTTGCAGTAAGAACAATTGCCAATGTGACACAAAGAGTGATTTTTATCAGAATTGATATCATTTCATCAACTCCAGTCTTATCAATACAAATGGTATATCTATTGAAAGTCTTTTTAAATATGTTTTAAGTTGTAATTTTGAAACAATCAATAAACCCACAACTATTACTGCTTGAAGTACAATCGAAACATTGTTTTCTAAACTCAAAAAGGCAATAGAGAGAATAATTGCAAAAAAGGAAAGTAATTTTATTTCGGGTTTGATTTTTACTAAATACGAGTCACTATGAGTTTCTAAATGATGAGAATGGGATGTTTCCATATTTGTATATCTTAATGCAAATTATTTGCAATAAAAGATTTATTTACATTTTTTGCAATACCCTGAGTATACGAAGTGATTTGTTATCTCTCTAAAATTTGTTTTACTAGTTATTAGATTATTTACTTTTTCAGATGTTTTTATATCAAGATCTGAAATGTCTCCACAAGACTCACAAACAATATGTATATTTGAATGTACATCTTTTACAAAATATAGTCCTGAGCCATGTACCTGGTGGGAATGTTCAATAAGATTTATATTTTCTAAAAGTTCTAGAGTTCTATAAACAGTAGCTAAGTCAATATTTTTATCTTTTTTTAACGAAAGTTTGTGTAGCTCTTCAACAGTAAAGTGCTTATGCCCAGATGTTTCAAGAATTTTGCAAACAACTTCTCTTGCATTAGTTATTCTTTTACCTCTTTTTCGTAATTCATTAACGAAATCCATATTCAAGTATATTATATGTCTGACGGGCAAAATTATGAAAAAAAAGTTTCTTAGAATATTAAACAGATATAGTTTGCTATATCTTCCCACTGGATGGGTTATCGGACTTGCTATCATTTTTATTGCTTATGAACCAATAACTGTTCTTTATTTTCTTAGTTTATTTGTTTTGGGTATTTTTGGATTCCTTATTCTTTATACATCAAATAGGAACATGGTTGATGACTCTTATAACATTTCAGAACACCAATATTCAATCATTGAGTTTTACTCAGACTACTGACTAGGTTGCACTGCTTCAAAATTCATAGTTGATGAATTTAAAAAGAAAAATCCAGATGTTTATTTTGTTTCTATAAATGCAAGTAAGCAAAAAGATCATGAGTTTATTGATATATATAACTTAAACAACACTCCAACATATGTATTGATTAACAATCAAGGTGAAAAACTTGGAAGAAGAGTTGGTACATTTTATCCTAAGTATTTCGAAAATAAAATAGGTTAGGAAACTTTGTCTCCAAGCTCTGCTTTGTCGGATGGCTGAAGTAATAGCACATCTCCATTTTCAGCAATTGATCCTAAAACTAAGCACTCACTCATAAATGGTCCTATTTGTTTATTTCCAAGATTTATAACTGCTATGCAAGGCTTTTCTTGAAGTTCATCCAATTTATAGTTTGTTATCTGTGCACTGGTTTTTTTAGTGCCAATTAAATCACCAAAATCAATTGTCAGTTTGGATGCTGGTTTTTTAGCTTCTTCGAAAATTTCTGCCTTAATTATTTTCCCGACACGGATGTCTAATTCAAAAAAATTAGTTGATTTATCACTTTCCATATAACAAACATAATTACATACTTAATTCATGTCAAAATTATTAATTCTTAGCGCAGGAGTTAGTGAAGATTCAAACAATACCAAATTAGCAAAAAAGCTAAACAAATTTCTTGATGAAAAGGCTGTGCCTAATGAAATTCATGAAAATCTTTATGAAAATATTCCATTTTTGCTAAATAACCAAAAAGAAGTTCCAAAAAAAATATTGGAAATGAGAAAATCTCTAGAAAGTGCAGACAAGATTATTATTTTTAGTCCAGTTTACAATGGAGGATTTTTGGCACATTTAAAAAATACTCTTGATTGGTTATCTCTTGCTTACGATGAAAATAGATATAATTCACTATTTAAAGATAAAACAGTAGGTGTCATTACATCAGTAAGAGGTGGTGGTGGAAATGCTCAAAATGCTTTCAACATACTGAGTGCACAATTAATGAATTATGGGTTAAGAGTTTTTGAAGAATTTCATTTGATTACAAATAAGGAACACCAAAAAGATACCTCAATTGAAGAAAATCAAAAAGTTTTTGAAAATATTACACATTATGTAAATAGATTTTTAGAATTTTAGTTTCTCATCAATTAAGTTATAAATTTTTGTTGTTAATTCTTCTACAGAAAGTTTTTCGGTATTATCAATTGGGTTTAATATCTCAATAGTTATTTCACCACTTCTCAACCAAACCTCTCCTTTCCTCATAAGATTATGTGCATTATGAGTAACTACCGGAACAATGGGTAGATGAAAATCTTTTGATATATAAGCAGCTCCTTTCTTAAAGGGGAGAAGATCTTTTTGGTTACTTCTTTTTCCTTCAGGGAAAATCATGATAGAGTTCTTGTTTTTAATTACTTTTGATATAGAGTCATTAATTTTTTCGAAATTTGCGCTGGCATTTTTTCTATCTATTCGAGGTAGTCCTAAAACTTTTAATACTCTTCCAAACACTGGTATCCTAAATAGCTCAGTTTTTGTAAGAAACCTTATTGATACAGGTAAAGCGGTTATATGCGTAAAAATATCTAAAGTAGAGGGATGATTTGAAACTACAACATAGCTTTTATTTAAATCTATTTTTTCTGCACCCTTAACAGTAAGTTTTATACCTACAAATTTAAGCCCGACCCAACCAAAAAATTCATATAGCTTTGTTGCTATTAATTTCCCATAAGGCAAAAAAGAAGCAATGATAATTAGAATCATTATCGGAATTAATACAAATATCATAAAAATTGGGAATAGAAAAAATGTTCTGATGAAAATAGGAATTGTGACTTTAGTGTTCATATTTGTATTTTAAAAAAAGAATTGCCTTGATATCAAATAATTGAAATAAATATCATTAAAATTAGTAAAATGAAAAAATATTTTATTGTTTTATTTCTACTTTTTGCTTTTTGTGGTGATAATTCTGAACAAACACCTCAACCTGAAGCTATTAGTACCGATACAACAGAAGCAACAATTACTGCAGAAGAGGAATCTACAACTACTACTGAAATTGTACAATTAGATTCTTTTGAGGGTACAGTCTATGAAATTCTAAAAGACAAAAGCAAGGTGGGTTATTCAGCTCCAAAGCAATTTTTGAACTCTGGCCTTGAAACCGTAGAAGGTGTTACAAGTGAGATTATTGGAGAATTCACTCTTGAACTATCTGAATGCGACCAATCAGATTCTTGTCTATACATAACAAATTTGTTGATTCGCGTTGATATCTCTACTCTAAAAAGTAATAACTCAATCAGGGATTCAGCAATTAAATCTCAGTGGCTTGAATCAAAATTATTTCCAGAGGCTGTATTTAAGATAGATGAATTGGTTATTCCAAATAAAAATTTTGATTCTAAAGTTGAAGATACAATAGTTGGTAAATTGTCAATTAGAGAAATAGAGTTAGACACACCGTTTTCTATTACAGCATCACTAGTGGGTGATGAAATACGTATTCAAGGATTCTCAGAAATCGACACTACTTGGTTTGGTTTTGATGCTCCAACAAAATTTAATGCATGGGAAGTTTTGAATCCAATAGGTTTGACAGTAGATTTGGTCGCAAAGCAAAAATAAATTGGTAAAAAATAAATTAGTTTATAAAAAATTAGATAGCTCTGTTGAAAACACAAAAAATAATTATGCTTCGGTAGCTGTTTTATTTTTTGATGAAGTTGAAATTCTATTTATAAAGCGATCAGAAAACATGCCTACACACAAGGGACATATAGCGTTTCCTGGTGGAAAAAAAGAAAAAAATGATACAAGTATTATTCATACCGCAGTACGTGAAGCCACGGAGGAATTATTGATATCTGATAATTTGATCACTCCATTTGGCTACATAGACTCTGTTGACACAGTAGAGTACAAATTTGAAGTTTACCCTATTCTCTGCCTGTTAGAAAACAAACCAAAAAAGTTCAACAATACAGAGGTCTGTATCCAAATGATTGGATTTTTCATATTGATAACGAAATTTTATGGGGTGCAACTTCAAAAATGATTAGAAATATATTAAATCTCGATTTAGATTTTAATCAAGACTCCGAGCTTCATCCTTAACTGCTAAGTAAAGTGAAATAAATATAAAAAATAATGTTACAAAAAAGATATTATTAATTACTTCATCCAGAAAAATATAGCCAACATAAATTCCAACTATTGGTACAACATAATCAACCAGAGTTGTAAACGTAGCCGAAAGTCTTTTAATTGTATAAAAGAAAAGAGAGTAGTTAAAGATGTCTATAAAAACTAAGCCAGATAACCTTAGGGCCTGTGAACGATTTAAAATTTCAACTTCCCCTCCAAGAATAAAAAACAAAATTAAAGAAAAAGCTGTGCTTGCTATCCATTGAGCTAATAGATAAGTTCTCGCAGGAATGTATTGAGAGTCTTTTTTATTTGTAATATTGCTTAATGCAAGTCCCTGTACACCAATAAGTGCTAGTAATCCTCCAGTTACAAGATTTCCATCACCTGATAGACCAGTAGCTCCAGAGGCAAAAAGTAAAATTAGTCCACTAAGACCTATAAATACTGAAATAACTTTAAGTCGTGTAATCTTTTCTTCTTTATAAACAAGAAAAACCCAAAAGACTCAATAAATAGTAAGTAAAAAAGTGACTAGCGATATTCTTGTAGTAACAACAAAAATTTCATTTACACCATCTACTAATAAACTTCTATTTAGCAAACCATGAAATCCAAATAAAATTCCAATTATTACTATATTTATTAATCCTGCGTTTGCTGATAACTTATATTCGGATTTTATAAAAACTCTCCAATTTGATTTAGTTTATTAGAATAGCAGATATGAAAACAGTTTTTTCTGGTATACAACCAAGTGGCTTAGTGCATCTAGGCAATTTACTTGGTGCAATAAATAATTGGGTTAAGCTATCAAATGAAAACAGTAAAAATTACTTTTGTATTGTTGACCTACATTCATTAACAGGACTACCAAGTAAGAATGATCTTAAAAAAAGTATAAATGATACTTTAAAAGTACTTGTAGCTTCCGGAATTAATACTAAAACTTCGGTCATATACACACAAAGTAATCTCCAGGAACATGCTTATCTTTCTTGGATACTGTCTAATTTTTGCCAAGTAGGAGAGCTACAACGAATGACTCAGTTTAAGGAAAAAGCTTCTTCTTTTGGTACTCATTCAGGTTTATTGACATATCCTATCTTGATGGCTTCTGACATTTTAATACACAAAGCTAACGAAGTTCCTGTAGGAGATGATCAAACTCAACACCTTGAATTGACTAGAAATATAGCAGAGCGTTTTAATACAAATTATGGTGAAATATTTCCAATCCCTGAAAAAACAAGTGGAAAATCAGGTGCTCGTTTGATGTCTTTAAGACATCCAGAAAATAAAATGTCCAAAAGCTCTGATGATATAAATGGAACTATTTACTTTAATGACGAAAAAGACAACATATTAAAAAAATTTAAATCTTCAGTTACTGATTCTGAAAACATTGTTAAGTACGATCCTAAAAATAAACCAGGTATTAGTAATTTGATTGAAATTTATGCTGCAGTTAATGATAAAGAAATATCTGAAACAGAAAAAGAATTTGAAAATTCTCAATATGGGGAATTTAAAATAGCTGTTGCTGAAACAGTAATTGACTATCTTGACCCAATAAAAAAGAATTTTGATGACTTAACCGATGATAATTTAGAGGACATTGTTGTATCAAATTTAAAATCAGCAAAAGATTCTGCTCAAAAAACAATTATTGAAGTTGAAGAAGCTTTAGGTATAAGTTGAAAATATTTCCATTCTTGCAAGTAGTGTCTTTTCTTTAATGTCGTCAGATCCTCAAATTCCTGAAGCCTGGAAAAATATTTTAAATGAAAGTCAGATTGAAGCTGTAACTACTATCAATGGACCCGTCTTAATTATGGCTGGAGCAGGATCTGGTAAAACAAGAGTATTAACACATAGATATGCTCATTTGGTTGAACAGCACAAAGTTGATATAGAGCAGATTTTAGCCATTACATTTACTAACAAAGCCGCTGAGGAAATGAAATTACGTATTGGTAATTTATTAAACTTAAAAATATCTCCTAAATGGATATCTACTTTTCATAGCTTGTGTGTAAAAATTCTTAGAATTCATGGTGATAAAATTGGTTATAGAAATAATTTTTCAATTTATGATCAATCAGATTCAAACAAAGTAGTAAGAAACTGTATGTCAGAAAATAATGTTGATTTGAAACAGTACTCACCAAAAAGATTTCAAGCTCATATTTCAAATTTAAAAAATAATATGATTTCACCAGGAGAAGCATTACAAAACGCAGAGTCATTTTTTGAGGTCAAAGTTGCAGAAATATATTCGAGCTATGAAAAGAAATTAATTTTGGCTAACTCCATGGATTTTGATGATTTATTGATCAAAACTGTAGAACTTTTACAAACAAATGATCAAATACTACATTATTGGTCAAATAAATTTCAATTTGTCATGGTAGATGAATATCAAGATACAAATTATGTTCAATATAAACTTGTTGAGCTATTGAGTTCAAACAACCAAAATGTATGTGTTGTTGGTGATTCTGATCAAAGTATTTATGCTTTTAGAGGTGCGGATATAAGAAATATTATTGAGTTTGAAAAAGATTTTAAAAACGCCAAGATAATTCAACTCGATAAAAATTACAGATCTACAAAAAAAATATTAGATTTAGCAAACACAATTATTTCAAATAATCCAAGAAAAATTAAAAAAAATCTTTGGACTGATAATGAAGATGGTCTTGAAATAAGTTCTTTGAGATTTAGATCTGAAAAAGATGAATCCAGGTGGGTAGCTGAAGAAGTTAAGGAAATTATTAAAAATGATAAAGAAGCAGAAGTTGCAATTTTCTACAGAACAAATAGTCAATCGAGATTATTTGAAGAAGAATTAAGAAAATTGAATATAAATCACAAGCTAATTGGAAGCGTTAGGTTTTATGACAGAAAAGAGATAAAAGATATAATTTCATATTTAAAATTTCTAGTAAATGAAAATGATGTAGTGTCTTTTGAAAGGATTGTCAATGTTCCAAAAAGAGGGATTGGTGAGTCAAGTGTCAAGAAGCTGCGAGATCATATAGACAAAAATGAAATGTCGATATTCGAATTGTTGCAAAACATTGAACAGGTTGAGAATATATCTCCAAGAATAAAAAATAAATTGATTGAATTCAAAAATTTAATTTTAGATTTAAAAACATTTT
>LUMP01000213.1_pt1 | contig 14133 bp, 9 predicted proteins | sample 729641 | NCBI WGS metagenome assembly LUMP01 (sample SAMN03860260, study PRJNA289734) | marine metagenome | biome: seawater column; feature: ocean; material: water; isolation source: Red Sea water column Station 12 - depth 47m | place: Saudi Arabia: Red Sea | collected 2011-10-15 | depth 47 m | reverse complement strand
ACTGAAGAATTACCTCCAAAGCTGTTATTGAAGCTGTCTAATTCTCTAAGAGATAACCTCAGTCAAGAGCTAAATAAATTAAATATAAGCTCAAAAACTATTAAGGCGTTTGCAACACCAAGACGTTTAGCTGTTTCTATTTCAGAACTTCAAAGTAAGCAGCAAGATCAAATTATAGAGAAGAAAGGCCCTTCAACTCAATCACCTGAAATGGCTGTTAATGGTTTTGCTAAATCTTGCGGCGTCAATGTTGACGAGCTTGAGATAAAAGAACTCGGTGGTAAAGAATATTTTTTCTATACAAAAGAGGAGTCTGGTCAAGAGATTAGGGATTTGTTGCCAGCAATTATCGAAAAGTCGATTAAGGACATACCTATAACTAGAGCAATGAAATGGGGTGATTCAGATTACTCTTTTGTTAGACCCGTCCACTGGTTAGTGGTAATGCTAGATAAGGACATCGTTAAAGCCAACATCATGGGGCTCGAGAGTGGAAGAGAGTCTAAAGGTCTAAGGTTTAGCGGTTCAAATTTAGAGTTCGCACATGCTAAGAATTATGAAAGCATGATGAACAAAGAGGCTAAGATACTGGTTGACTTTGGTAAGCGAAAAGAATTGATACGCTCTCAGATATTAGCGGTTGCCAAAACAAACAATGCGGAAGTTGTTATCGATGAATCACTGCTTGATGAAGTATGTGCACTTGTTGAATACCCAAAGGCATTTTCAGGAAGTTTTGACAAAAAATTCTTGGATGTGCCCCAAGAAGCAATTATTTCTGCAATGAAGTCTCACCAAAAATATTTTCATTTGATTGATAAAAAAGGTAACTTATTGCCTCTTTTTATTTCTGTTGCGAATATTGAGTCTTCAAATATACAAGCTATTATTGACGGTAACGAAAGAGTGATTCATCCTAGGCTAGCTGATTCAGAATTTTTCTGGAATCAAGATAAAGCTATAAAACTTGAGGATAGGTTATCTGATTTAGAATCTGTTATGTTTATGAAGTCATTGGGTTCTATGGGTCAGAAGGTTAAGCGAATAGAGAAGCTCAGCTCTCATATTTCTGGTTTGGTTGGATTTGATAAAAAAATGGCTGCTAGAGCAGGTTTGCTATCAAAGTCAGATCTTTTAAGTGAAATGGTTGGGGAGTTTGCAGATCTTCAAGGGGTTATGGGAGGTTATTATGCTCATAATGATGGTGAGCCCAGTGAGGTTTCAATTGCAATAAGTGAGCACTACCAGCCAAGATTTTCTGGAGATGACTTACCTTCAACTAAAGAAGGAATTGTTGTTTCATTGGCTGACAAGATAGACACGTTAACTGGAATTTATGGGATCGGTCAAGGACCAACGGGCTCTAAAGATCCATATGCCCTCAGAAGAACTGCGCTAGGTATGCTTAGGATACTTTTAGAGGGAAAAATAGAATTAGATCTTAAGTCATTAATTGATTTTTCTTTAAATCTTCATTTAGAAGAAGTTGATAGAGGTTCTGCAGTTGATATTTATACTTTCATGATGGATAGACTCAAAGCCTACTATAAGGATGCAAATATAGATAGTAATATTTATGAAGCAGTATTGGCTGTCTCTCCTAATTCCCCTTTAGATTTTCATCATAGGGTTGATGCCCTAAATGAATTTATTAAGAGTGAGAATTCAAAAAGCTTAATTGAATTAAATAAAAGAATTGCAAACATCTTAAAAGACTCTGATGAGAAGCAGGAAGTATTGAATGAAGAAATACTGATTGAAGACTCTGAAAAGGCTCTTTTTAATGCTGCTGAATCCTTATCAAAAGAATTGACTGGTGGTAATAACTACAAAGAGATAATGAAGTCTTTAATTGAAATAAAAGATTTAATTGATTCCTTCTTTGATAATGTAATGGTCAATGTTGAAGATGAAAAAGTTAAAAGTTCAAGACTTGCACTCATAAGAAGAGTAAGACACTTATTCCTCTCTGTTGCAGATATTTCCTATCTCTCATCATAGTTAATGAAAGCGTTAATTCAGAGAGTAAGCTCCTCACAGGTAAAAGTCGATGGAAAAGTAGCTGGTTCAATTGAAAATGGCTTGTTGGTTTTTGTTGGTTTAGAAAAACAAGATACAAAACTCATCGCGGACAGGATGATTAATAAAATTATTACCTACAGAGTCTTCCCTGATGAAAATCAAAAAATGAATCTTAGTCTTAATGATATCCAAGGTGAGCTATTGATTATCTCCCAGTTTACTCTCGCCGCAGATACAAAAAATGGTACGCGAGCGGGCTTCTCAACTGCTATGCCACCCTCAGAGGCAGAGAATCTTTACGACTACTTGGTCAATAAAGCAAAGAGCTCCAACCTTAAAATTCAGACCGGAATTTTTGGCGCCGATATGAAAGTCTCTATATTAAATGATGGTCCTGTAACTTTCTTATTAGAGGTCTAGATTAATGAGTGAAATGGTTCAAATTTATGGCATTAAAAACTGTGACACTGTTAAAAAAGCTTTAAATTTTCTCTCCAGTATTTCTTGTTCTTTTGAATTTATTGACTATAGAGAAAATCCAATATCTAGAGATTTGTTTAAGAAACTCGAGCAGTCTGTTGGGCTTGATTTGTTAATTAATAAACGTTCTACTTCCTTCAGATCATTAACGGAAGAGGAAAAACAAAGCATTAATTATGATCTTGTATCTAGATATCCAAACCTAATCAAGAGGCCAGTTTTAATTCAAAATGAAAGTGTTTTGGTCGGCTTTAGTGAGAAAAAATATTCAGAATTTTTTTTATAAAGTCACTCTTGACTCTCTAATTCCTTTCTCACCTCATCCATATCAATGGATTTAGCTTTATCCAGTAGATCTTCTAAATCCTTCGCTGTCATTGAACCTGGCTGAGAAAAGATTCCGATTTGCTCTCTAAAGATCATTAAAGTAGGGATTGATCTGATTCCGAAGTGGGCACCAAGTGCTTGCTCTTCCTCGGTATTTACTTTAGCGAAAGTAACCCCCTCTATTTTTTCTGAAGCTTCCTTGAATGTAGGAGCAAATTGAAGACATGGTCCACACCAGGGCGCCCAAAAGTCAATAATCACAATATCATTATTGCTTATTGTTTCATCAAAGTTAGATTGAGTTAGCTCAAGAACAGACATATTACCCCCTTATTTGAAATCAAAATGCATTATATCTTTTTTACTAAAATACTGGCTTGTTTTTGCTTAGCTGATAGAATAGCTTTATGAAAATACTTGGCATAGATCCTGGCTCTAGAATTACTGGTTTTGGCTTAATTGAAGCGAATAAACTCAAGTTTTCTTACATCAATAGCGGATGTATCAGGACTAAAGGAGATCTTAATGACAGAATCATTACTATCTATGAGGGAATTAAGGAGATCATTGATAAACATGAGGTTGATATTGTTGTTGTAGAGAGAGTTTTTATGCGCCCTGATAGGCCCAACCCTGATGCTGCAATAAAACTTGGACACGCTCGAGGCGCAATAATTTCAGCTGCTGGTGGAAAGGGTATTCCAGTTATTGATTACACAGCCAACCAAATCAAAAAAGCTGTTGTAGGGAGAGGACATGCCACAAAGGAGCAAGTTTCATTTATGGTGCAACAGCTCTTGAAGCTCAATAAGGCCCCCCAAGCCGATGCTGGTGATGCTCTTGCGGGCGCTATTTGCCATGGGTATCACGCGCTTTAATTTTAACTATAATAAACTTTAACTTGGCCAAACCCTGGAAGCTTTTCGATCGCTGAACTGAGATGTGATTGTATCTCTTCAGTTGAACTATCTTTTAGATAATCTAAAGATAGATAGAAATCAACCAGTATCTCTCCATCTAAATAATGTAGTTGCGTTTTCTCAAAATCATAGTTAATATTTTCAAGCTTTAATGATTGGCTGATTATCTTTAAAGCTTGGGCTCGCTCTGGCAGGTCTTTATATGGGGCATCCTCTTTTTCCTCATCATTTTCAGGGTCTATATGAACAGTAACATCATCCAGTTCATCTATGCATTCTTTGGCAACACGCTCAACGCTAACACTAATTATATGACCCTCACTAACAGATAAAAAAGGGTTGACCTGAACGTGAACATCAGCAGATTTTCTATGTCCAACCTTTCTTGTTCGAAGGGTGTGTACACTTTTAACTCCTTTAATCTCAGACAAGGCAAGATGAAGTGCCTTGATATCTTCTTGGTCAATAGAGGTATCCACTAGCTCTTTGGTTGCTTCAAATCCAAGCTGCCAGCCGATGTAAATAATTAATAGCCCAACAACCATTGCTGCAACACTATCGAGAAAGAAATATCCATTTGTGGCGCCAATAATTCCTACAACAACCACTATTGAGGAGAGCGCATCGGTTCGGTGATGCCATGCATTTGCTTTAAGAAGATCAGACTTTACATCCTTAGCAACTTTAACGGTATACCAATACAAAGCTTCTTTACTAAATATTGATAAAACTGCTGCAGCAATCAACCAATTTTCATGCTTTAGTTCATTTGGGTTAGAGAGTCGACTAAAACCATCAAAAATAATTATCGTGCCAACAATTGCTAAAAAAATACTAAGACCTAGAGTTGCAACAGTTTCAAATCTTTCATGACCGTAGGGATGATCATCATCTGGAGCATCTCCAGATAACTTCGCAGCATACCAGGTAACCCAATCAGTAAGTAAATCAGAAAAAGAATGGATTCCATCAGCAAGTAAGGCCCCAGATTGACCAATAAAGCCTAAGACAATTTTTACGATAGAAAGAATAAAGTCAATACAAGCTCCAACAATGGTTACTTTTTGACTTTCTATCGATCTGTTTTGCGCATGCATTTCGAGTGAATTTTGATAGTTTTATAAAATCTATTTTAGTTTATGTGGCCCCTATTAAGCGACTTCAATACAAATAATTAATTTTTTTTAAAAAAAAGGTTGCAATTGCAAATGAGAATGAGTATCATTATCATTAAATTAAAAACTTTAAGAATTTTACTGATTGAAATGATTATTAATAAAACGCACTTCCTCAATCAACTGTTTTTTTCTAATCATTTCAACTGCTTCAGAATAGCCCTCCGAACTAGTATGAAGCAAAATATCAAAGGAGATTGTTTATAAGTGATATTTTTAATTACAGATAAAAGTTATTTACTTCCTTTAATAACTCTCAATTTGTAATTAATTGGCCCTATGTCTTACTCCTTCCATAGGGCTTTTATTCATTTACAAATTAATAATGAAATATTGGTATAACTACAAAATATATTTATTAAGAAAAACAAATCGTTTGAGTTTTCACTCAATGAGATACCATCGTATTCCCAAAAAGATTATCGGAAAAATTATTTTGGATGAGGTAAAAAATGAGTTTAAAAATGAGATGAAGCTCTATTACAAAAGCCCTCGATTTCTAAATAGGAGAGTACTTTAAATTCTTCAATAAAAAATTTTCATTGAGTTGATATAGCTACTCAATAACAATTTTAAAATCTGGAAGAGCGTCAAGAAGTGGTTTTCCATAAAATTTTGATATCAGTCTATTATCAAAAATAGTAATTGTTCCTGAGTCTGTCTCTGTTCTGATAAGTCTTCCACAGGCTTGGATTAGCCTCAAAGATGCATCCGGTAATGAAATTTCCATAAAGGAGTTTCTGTTCATCGATTCTAAATAAGACTGAGTTGTCTTTTCTATTGGTGATGTTGGAACGCTAAATCTTAGCTTTGATATAAATACGTGATTTAAATTATCTCCCTTGAGGTCAACCCCCTCGGCAAAGCTATCTAAGCCAAAAATTATGCTACCTTTATCGTTTTTACGATTTTCAATATGTTTTTCTAAAATATTTTTTTTGCTAAATTCGCCTTGAATTAGCAGATCACAATCAATTGATTTTTCGACTAAATCAGCGACCTCTTGCATCTGATGATTAGATGCAAATAAAACCAGCGTTGCAGAGCTTGGATCTATTCTTTTAACTAGCTCAAGAGCGACCTCTTGTGTATGCTCAAAAATATTAGTTGGGCTTGATTTAATTTTGCCTACTCTAAATTCAACCGACTTGTGGTCGAAAGGTGATGCTAAACGTAGGTATTGATTTTCTTTTGAGTTTAGACCTAGTTGCTGATTAAATCTGTCAAAACTCCCTAATGCTGTTAGGGTGGCAGAAGTCAGAACAACTCCTGCAGCTTTAGACCAAATCAAATTATTAAGAGAGTCGGAAACATCAATTTTTGCTGAATTCAGTTGATAGTTCAATTTTTTATTTGCAAGTTTTGATTGGTTAATCCAGTAACTAAGGGGTGGTTTTTCAGGATCTTGAGTCTTATTGAATATTGATAAAATTGACAGAATTGAGGAAAGATTTTGATTGTTTTGACCAACAATGTTGTTGATATTATCAGACGTTGATTGCTCTATTTTGTTAGCTTTATTAAACTCTTCCCAATTCTCCTTATGCTCATAAAAGTCATTGTAAGCAGAATTAAATAGAACAAATAACTGTTGAGTCAAATTTCTGATTTCATCGGGAATACCCTTTATTGAAAAAAGGAAGGTGTCTTCCTTAAAGTCAAGTTCAGAAACAAGATCTACCAAATCTTTAATTGATTCATCAACTTTTTCGACATAGCTCTTCGAAGCCTGTGATTTGGTAATTTTAATGATTTGATCAATAGCCCCCTGGCTCTGACGGATTGAAGTCCTCATAAATTCAGTACTCCCTCCAATTGAAAAGTGAGACAGTGCTTTTTGAGATAAATGATGTGCTTCATCAAAAATAAATATGCAATCTTCAACATCTGGAAGAACATTATTACCATTGATAACGTCAGCCAGAACAAGGTCATGGTTAGCAATAATTACATCAGAGTTTGAAGCTTTTTTTCTAGCTTTAAAAAAAGAGCAGTCATTATAAAATTCACAATTTTTTGAATTACAAGTAAATCTATTACATGCAATTTTTTGCCATAGACTATTTTCAGGAGGGCTTACCAAATCATCAATTTCGCCACTCCAACTTTTAGAAGAGTAGCTTTCAGTCATTTCTAAAAGCGCATCGAGATCTGTTTTAGTTGGCTTTTCATCCCAAAGTAGCGCGTCTTCAAAGAGTTCTGCTGAATTTGAATTATCTTCAGTGAGGTTGATTAGATTCCTAATGCATACATAGCGTGATCTTCCTTTAGCAATTGCAAATTCAAAATCAACAGATGAGTATTTTGTTGCTTCAACAATATCTTTGTTGAGAATTTGCTCTTGAAGAGCCACATTAGCTGATGCTATTACTAATTTCTTATTCAGTTCTTTTGCAATAGGTAGACAGCTCACAAGATAAGCCATAGTTTTTCCAGTTCCAGTTGGAGCTTCGACGCAAATTATTCTGTTTGAGTCAGAATATTCACCCATCAAGGTTTTCGAAATTTCAGCAATCATTTTGTTTTGAGATGATCGATTACTAAAATTACTTAATTGAGTCTTGGCACCATCAAAAGAAGAGCGAATCTGTTGTTTAAGTTTTGGAGTAAGCATTAATTGTCTTAAGAGCTTCTTTCAAGGGAAAGTTTGCATAAAAGCTTTAGAGCAGTTTTATATTTTGAACTTGGGAGAATATCTATGGACTCAAGGGCCATATTTGATTCTTTATTTGCAATATCTCGACTGTATTGAAAGGCATTTACGTTCATTAAGATTTCAACCACCTGATTTATATTAGAGGCATCTGCATTTTGAATAGCATCTGTTAAAATTTTCTTATCAGATTTAGTGGTTTTTTCTAGTGCATAAATCATCGGCAGGGTTACTTTTCCTTCAGACAAGTCATCCCCAACCTCCTTTCCAATAATGTTCGAATCTGACTCATAATCCAGGGTGTCATCAATTATTTGAAAAGCATTTCCTAAGTGCATTCCAAATTTACCCATAGCCTCAATAAACTTTTGATTTGAATTAGATAAAATGCCAGCAATTTGGCAAGCTGCCTTAAATAGACAGGCAGTTTTTCTTTCTATAACTCTGTAGTATTCTTTTTGAGTTACATTAGCATTTTTGATATTTAATAACTGAAGTACTTCACCTTCTGAAATCTGATTAGTGGCTTTCGATAAAATTTTCATAATTTCCATAGAGTTTGGTTCAACCATTATTTCAAAAGCTCTAGAGTACAAAAAATCACCTACAAGCACGCTTGGCGCATTCCCCCATAATTCATTTGCAGTCTCTTGGCCTCGACGCGTTGTCGATTGATCAACCACATCATCATGCAAAAGAGTTGCTGTATGAATCAGCTCAATTACAACAGCCATTGAATAATGATAATCACCATCGTAGTCAGTAGCCCTCGCACAAAGAAGAAGAAGCAATGGCCTTATTCGTTTTCCACCTGAGCTAATAATGTAATGACTCATCTGGTTTATAAGATCAACATTCGAATCAAGTCGATTGACTAAAATCTTATTCATTTGGTCAAGCTCATTCTTCATGAGAGCTTGTATTTCACTGAAATTTTGCATAAGAATTATTTTAACTGACTTGCTAATAAATAAACTTCTTTAGACCTTGGACGAGAAGCCTTAGGTTTGATTACCGTGACTTTCTTAAACGAATTTCTTGCATTTTGTACATAAGCATCAAAACCTTCTCCTTGGAACACCTTGACAATGAAGCTACCATTTTTCTCTAAAGTTTTTATGGCCATATCGATAGCAAGATCTGCAAGATGCATTGATTTTGGTTGATCTACTGAAAGTTGGCCGCTCATATTTGGAGCCATATCAGACAAAACTACATTGAATCTAGCTCCATCTGTGAACTCTGTTAAATCATCATAGACTGATTGCTCAGTAAAATCCCCTTGAAGAAAGGTGACTCCGGCTATTTCCTCGATCGGCAAAATATCACTCGCAATAACTTTTCCATTATTTCCAACAAATTTAGCTGCCACCTGAGACCAGCCGCCAGGGGCTGCCCCAAGATCTAAAACCTTGTCACCATTCTGAATAGTTTTGTTTTTTTCAATAATCTCTAAAAGCTTATAAACTGCTCTTGAGCGATAGCCTTCTTTTTGAGCTTTTTTAACAAATTCATCGCTCAAATGCTCATGCATCCAGCGACGAGAACTTCCTTTTTTTGCCACGACTTAAATTATCTGAAATTAATAGATTTATTTTATAAGAGAAGTTCTTTAAACATTATTAAATTGATTTGTGATTTATGTTTGGGTTAGAGAGTTATTTCCGGGATAATATGCCATCGATTTTTTATAAGCAATCATTATGGTAGTTAAATTAAGAAATATAGCAATAATTGCTCACGTTGATCATGGCAAGACAACCCTCGTTGATAAGTTGCTTTCTCAATCTCAAACTTTTGATGATCGATTTCAAGCTACTGATAGGATGATGGATTCGAATGATCTCGAAAAGGAAAGAGGAATAACAATTAGCTCAAAAAATACTGCCATAAACTGGGGTGAGTATCGAATCAATATTGTTGACACTCCAGGACACGCAGACTTTGGCGGAGAAGTAGAAAGAGTGCTTTCAATGGTTGATAGCGTTCTTCTTTTGGTGGATGCAGTTGACGGCCCAATGCCTCAGACTCGTTTTGTAACTAAAAAGGCTTTTGAGCAAGGACTCAATCCAATTGTTGTAATCAATAAAATTGACAGACCAAGTGCCAGACCTGACTGGGTAATTGATCAGGTTTTTGAGCTATTTGATCAGCTCGGTGCTAGCGAGGAGCAATTGGATTTTCCCGTGATTTACGCTTCTGCATTGGGAGGCTATGCTTCTGAAGATGACTCTAAAAGAGATGGAGATATGACGCCAATGTTCGAGGCTATTATCGAAAAGGCTCCAGCTCCAAATGTTGATCTTGATGGCCCTTTTCAGATGCAAATTACCTCTTTAGACTACTCATCCTTTGTTGGCGCCATAGGTATAGGAAGAATTCAAAGAGGTGTTGTTAAAAAAAATATGCAAAATGTATTAATTGCACCTGATGGTTCAAAGCGTAATGTAAAAATTGTTCAATTGCTTGGCTTTAGTGGACTTGAAAGACATGAGGTTCAATCTGCTACTGCAGGTGATATTGTTGGCGTAGTAGGTATAGAAAATATATCTATTTCTGATACTATTTGTGAGTCATCAAAGATAGAGCCTTTGCCTCCTCTTAGTGTAGATGAGCCAACAGTAAGTATGGCTTTCAGAGTAAATGATTCACCATTTGCAGGTCTAGATGGGAAATATATTACTTCAAGAAATATTAGAGAAAGACTAGACAAAGAGTTAATTTACAATGTTGCTCTTAGAGTTGAAGATACCGATGATTCGTCTGAATTTTTAGTTTCAGGTCGGGGCGAATTGCATCTTTCTATATTGATTGAAACAATGAGAAGAGAGGGTTTTGAACTTTCAGTAGGAAGGCCACAAGTTATCCTCAAAGAAATTGATGGGAAGATTTGCGAGCCCTTTGAAGAACTTACAGTTGATGTTGAGTCAGCTCATCAAGGTTCTGTAATGGAAAAATTGGGCGAAAGAAAGGCGGAGCTTACAAATATGACTCCAGATGGTAAAGGAAGAGTTAAGCTTGACTTTATTATCCCTGCAAGAGGTCTGATTGGTTTTAGAACAGAATTTCTAACCGCTACAACTGGAACAGGTCTAATGTACTCTTCATTCGATTCATATAGGCCTCAGAAAGATGGCAAGATTGGTCAAAGAACAAATGGTTCACTTATTTCTATGAATCAAGGCAAGTCTGTAGCTTATGCCATTTTTAACCTACAAAAAAGTGGAAAGTTTTTTGTAGGACATGGAGAAGATGTATACGAAGGCATGGTTGTTGGAATTAATTCAAGAGATAAAGATCTTGTGATTAATGTTTTAAAAGGGAAACAATTAACTAATATTCGCGCATCAGGAAGCGATGAAGCAGTGGCCTTAGTGCCAAAAATCAGTCTCGATTTAGAGCAAGCTCTTGAATTTATTGATGACGATGAATTGGTAGAAGTAACGCCAAGCAAGATAAGAATAAGAAAAAGATTATTAACCGAGAATCAAAGAAAACGTGCCAGAAATTCATAGAAAATTGAATACTCTTGGCTTAGATATTCATTCAAACTACATTGTTTCTTCATTTTAATGGCTATATAATCACATTTTTCTAAAAACAATAGCTTATTATGGATTCTTTTTTGGATTTTCTGGTTAGACAGAAGAAATTTGCTCTAGTCTTCTCTCTTGCCTTTATAGCTATTGGTGTGCTCTCTATAGTTGGCATGCAGCGTGACCAATTCCCAACTGTGGACTTTGAAGTCCTAAGCGTAACTACAGCTTACCCAGGAGCTTCTCCAGAAGATGTTGAAAAATCTGTAACTAATGTAATCGAAGAAGAATTGCTAAGTGTAAGCGGGATTAAAGAAATTACATCTTCTTCTAGAGAGGGCATTTCAAGCATCATTGTCACTCTTGAGGCGGATCTTAAAGATGTTACAACCACCAAGAACGACGTTCGAAATGCAGTTAACCGAGTTAAATCTTTTCCAGAAGAAGTAACAGATTTACCTCAAGTAATTGATTTCAATGTCACTGAATTCCCAGTGATTACTATTAATATTGATAGTACTTCTGGAGACTTTAACCAGGCTAGACAAATTACTGATGAGCTTCAGGTAGCCATTTCTAGAATCAAAGGAGTGGCCTCAGTCGATAATCCGAGTTATCTTGATAGCGAAATACAAATTAAAGTTAACCCAGATAAACTTGATAAATACAAGATGTCAATTAATGAGGTAATTTCAGCAATTTCCTCTAGAAACGCCCGTTTTACTGTTGGCGGAAATAACCAAGAGAGTCTTGAAAAAAATATCGTAATTCTCTCAGAATTTGAAAGTCTTGACGATATCAAGAATGTTGTTATTAAATCGAGCTTTGATGGCCCTGTTATCCGTCTAGATGATATCGCTGAGGTTTTTAGAGGGCAAGAAGAGGAAAAATCTATCACAAGAGTTAATGGCACTAAGGGCTTTGTGCTTCAGGTAAAGAAGCAGCCACAAGCCGATATTATTAGAACTGTTAAGCGTGTTAGGGCAAGGGTCGAGGAATTACAGAAAAATATTCCAGATGATATTAACATTTTCTATACTGATGACTCCTCTGAGGCAGTAGCAAACCGCCTAGAAATTATTATCAAAAATGGCTATATCGGTCTTGCACTAGTTTTAGTTGTTTTAGGAGTATTTCTCTCATTGAAAACCGCTTTTTGGGTTGCAGTCAGTATACCTGTAACCCTTTTAGGAACTGTTTTTGGGCTTGGTCTTACCGGTAACACAATTAACTTAATATCACTCTCAGGCTTTATTCTGGTTCTCGGTATTGTCGTCGATGATAGCATTGTTATTGCTGAAAGTATCCATCACTATAAATCAAAAGAGGGCAATCTATATAAGAACGTGGTAATGGGATTAAAAAGGGTCATCATGCCTGTAGTTACCACTATTATTTCTACCATGCTTGTGATGTCTTCATTTTTCTTAATGTCTGGAATCTTAGGTAAATTTATCTATGTTTTACCTGTTGTAGTTTTATTTGCTCTAGCTATCTCATTCCTGGAAATTACTTTCGCTTTGCCAGCACATTTGGCAACTAATAAAATTGAAAAACAAAAGACATGGTTTGTTCCTTTTGAAAACCTTTACAACAGATTTATGGTCCATGCATTAAAGTGGAGATACATCATTGTTCCTTTATTTATTGCTTTACTTGTCTATTCGGCTATGTTTGCAATGAAGAACATTCCTTTCAATCTGTTCCCGTCCAGAGGCGCAACTGTGATGTTTGCAAATATTGAAGCCCCTAATGGAAGCTCAGCGTCTTATACCGAAAACATTGTTATTGATGTAGAAAATTTAATCGTTAATGAGATTGGTGAAGACTTAAAGTCTTATACCAGTAAGATAGGTGAATATTTCACTAATAGAGCGGACATTGAGATAGCTCTCACACCTACTAGTGATAGAGAAAGGCCTGCCGAAGATATGGCTGAGAAACTCAAAGAATTAGTCAAAAATGTTGAAGGCGCTGAAGAAATTAAAATATCATTGCTTCGTCCTGGGCCACCTCAAGGTGCAGATATCGAAGTTACATTGGTCTCTGATAATGATGCTCAACGAGCTCTTGCTGCTGACAGGCTCGAGGAAATCTTAAGAACAATTGATGGTGTTGATAACATCAATCGTAACGATGAAATAGGCAAGCCTAGAATTGAAACTGTTCTTGATTTTGATGAAATGGCAAGACTTGGAGTTGATTATCAGTCTGTCTATAGACACCTTAGGACAGCTTTTTCAGGTTCCTATGTTACGGATGCAACGATAGCAGGCAAGGAAGAAGATGTATTTTCAACCTTGCGAGAGATTGAAGGGGAGCCAGACTACAACCATTTAGATGGTGATCGATCGATAAAGATAACAGCAAGTATCGCTGACGCTCGTCCCAGAGGAAGGCCAACTAAAGCTGATGAGCCAAATAATAGTGATGAGAATCAGTCATTCAATGCAAATCCAGATGAAACTGAGTTAAGCGAAGCGAAACCCGCTCGAAGAGGTCCTCCACCTTCTAAGACCATCATTTTAGCTAAAGCTTTGAAAGAATTAAATGCATCTGTTGAGTATCCTCAGGTTTCTATTATTACTGCTGGCGGTGCTCAAGAATCAATTGACTCCCTCCAGGATTTCCTTAGAGCTTTTGTCGTTGCTATTATTGGAATCTTTCTGCTTTTAGCTATACTCTTTAATTCATATTCACAGCCGATGCTTGTCCTAGCAGCAGTTCCATTCTCTCTGATTGGGGTAATCTGGGCTTTTTATTTCCATGGTGAACCACTCAGTTTCTTTGCTCTAACTGGATCATTAGCTCTAATGGGAGTAATTGTTAATGATTCGTTAGTCATGGTAAGTCACCTAAACTATATTAGGGATAAAAGCGCTCAACTTGAAGAAAAGAAGGTTTGGATTGCAAGAGGCTCGAGGGATCGTTTGAGAGCTGTGGTATTAACTACACTGACAACTATGGCTGGTGTATTGCCTTTAGCATATGGCATTGGAGGAACTGATGTATTTCTTCAG
>LUMP01000835.1_pt2 | contig 14216 bp, 13 predicted proteins | sample 729641 | NCBI WGS metagenome assembly LUMP01 (sample SAMN03860260, study PRJNA289734) | marine metagenome | biome: seawater column; feature: ocean; material: water; isolation source: Red Sea water column Station 12 - depth 47m | place: Saudi Arabia: Red Sea | collected 2011-10-15 | depth 47 m | reverse complement strand
ATTATATACCCCACCAGTTGTTTCTAAATCTATTATTACAAACATTAGTTTCTAGAACCAAAAATTAAACTACCAATTCTTATCATATTTGAATTATATTTTATGGCAAGCTTGTAATCATTACTCATTCCAAGTGACAAATACTTTAAATCATACATCTTACTTGTCTCATTAAAATAATTAGATATTTTTCTAAACTCCTCTTCATTTTTTGATTGGTCAATAGATCCCATACCCATAAAACCAAGAACTTTAACAAACTTATATTTTAAAAGGTTATAACTAGAAAAAATCTTTTCTAATTCAGAAAAATCAAATCCTGTTTTTAGTGGGTCATTTGATATTTTAATTTGCAGTAAAACATTTATAATTCTATTATTTTTATTTCCTTCTTTATTTATTTGAATTAAAAGTTTTTCAGAATCAACAGAATGTATTAAGTGTACAAATGGAGCTATATATTTAACTTTATTTCTTTGAAGTTTGCCAATTAAATGCCAATTAATATCATCTGGTAGTTCTTCATATTTTTTAACCAGTTCCTGTACTTTATTTTCACCAAAATCTTTATGACCTAGATCATATATTTGTTTTATTTTTTCAACGGGTTTAGTTTTTGAGACAGCTATAATATTAACATTCTCTGGAATACTTTTTTTAAATGTAATAAAGTCCATTTCTAATTTTCAATAATTTTTAATATCTCGATAGCTAACTTAAGAGCATTTCTTCCTTTTTCAAATGAAACTATTGGATCTTCTTTTTTAATAATAGAATAATAAAAATTTTTATGTTCTTCCTCAATTGAATTAATTTTTTCATTCGTAATATTTTCAATTTGAATTTCCTTTTCCACACCTTCTGAATCATGAATTGTCATTGCGTATTTATTCTTTCCATCAAAGTTTTTGATTTTAATTATTTCACTAGATCCACTGTCAAAATCTAATGAAATATATGAGTCAGTTTGAAAAATTCTCATTTTTCTCATTTTTTTAAGTGACAATCTACTTGAGGTTAGGTTAGCTACGCAACCATTTTCAAATTCAATTCTAGCATTTGCTATATCAGGTGAACTACTAATTATTTTTGTTCCATTAGCACTTATTTTGGTGATTTTAGAATCAACCAATGATAAAACAATATCAATATCATGTATCATTAAGTCTAATACTACTGAAACATCAGTTCCCCTTGAGGGATATGATGATAACCTGTGAGATTCAATAAACATTGGATTTAAAGCATCTTTAATATTTAGAAAAGCTGAATTGAATCTTTCAACATGTCCAACTTGACCTACAAGTTTATTGTTTCTTTTAATTTCAATGAGTTTATTAGCCTGTTCAATTGATGTGGTAATTGGCTTTTCTATAAATACATGTTTTTTGTTATTTAAAAATTTTACTGCTGTTTCATAATGAGAAGATGTTGGAGTTGATATTATAACAGCATCTACTAAAGAATTAATCTTATCAATTTCAAAAAAATTAATCTTGTATTTATCAATTATTTCTTTAGATCTTGATTTATTGGGGTCAAAAAAACCAATAAGATTAAAAAGTTTTGAGCTTTTTAAAAGTTTTATATGAAATTCTCCGAGGTGACCAGCACCAATTACTGCAATGTTTAACATTAGCTCACAAATTTACAATTATATATAATTAATTGATATTTTTATTTTATGTATGATTCTCCCAAACTCATAGGTTTGAGAAACGAATTAATAAAAAATCTTTTCAAAAAGGGTATAGAAAATAAAGACATTCTTAAAGCATTCTTTAAAGTTCCAAGACATCTTTTTATTCATAAAGATTTTGAATCATACGCTTATAAAGATGAGGCATTTCCAATTGAAGACAATCAAACAATTTCACAACCATTTACTGTTGCATTTCAAACTCAACTTCTTGATGTTTGTAAAGGTGATAAAGTCTTAGAAATTGGTACTGGATCTGGATTTCAAACCGCAGTTTTAGTTTTTTTAGGAGCGGAAGTATATACAATTGAAAGAATACATAGTTTATATAAAAAATCTAAAAAAATACTAGATCAAATTAATCTTATGCCAAAAAAAAATATTTGGGATGATGGACACAAAGGCTTTGAAAGTTTTTCTCCTTTCGATAAGATTATAATTACTGCTGCTTGTGAAACCCCCCCCAATAATTTATTAAAACAACTAAAAATAGATGGTAAAATGGTTGTTCCTATAGGTAAAGATGTTCAAAAAATGACACTTTTTACAAGAGTTTCTGAAAACAAATTTGAGAAAAGAACTTTTGGTGATTATCGTTTTGTTCCAATGTTAAGAAATAAAAACTAGTTAGATTTTTTAATTCTATCAATTTTGACTTTATTTTCTCTTTTTTTAATCACTTCTCTCTTATCATAGTTCTTTTTACCTTTTGCCGTGGATATTTCTAATTTGGCAAGTCCATTGTCATTTATGAATAATTTTGTTGCTACAATTGTTATTCCAACATCATTTAACTCTTTTTTTATCTTGTTCAACTCATTTTTATTTAATAGTAGCTTTATTTTATTTCTTTCTTTATCAAACGAACTTGAATTTAAATAATTCTCAATTATTATATTATTAACATACAATTCATTATTGAAAAAAGTACAAAAAGCCCTATCAATATTTGCTTTTTTTTGTCTAATTGATTTTATCTCAGATCCGTTCAATACAAGACCAGCAATATATTTTTTTAATAAAAAATACTTGAACTTCGCTTTTTTATTTACTATGTTGATTTTCTCTTGCACTAAGCAAAGTTAATAAGTATCTTGCATAATCAAATAATCCCATATGAAATCCGAAAAAATAATCTTTGATTTAATCAGAAAAGAAGAAGAAAGACAGATTAACGGTATTGAGTTAATTGCTTCAGAAAATTTTGTTAGTGAAAATGTTTTAAATGCAGCTGGATCTGTTTTAACTAATAAATATGCTGAGGGATATCCGGGAAAAAGATATTATGGCGGTTGCGAAGTTGTAGACGAAGTAGAATCAATAGCAATTGATAGAGCTAAAGAATTGTTTGGTGCTGAATATGCCAATGTTCAACCTCACTCAGGTAGTCAAGCTAATGCATCAGTATTTCATGCTTTTTTGAAACCGGGAGATAAATTACTTGGTTTTGATCTTTCTCACGGTGGTCATTTAACTCACGGTTCTAGTGTTAATTTTTCTGGTAAAATATATAATACTTCATTCTATGGTGTTGAAAAAGATTCAGGGACACTAGATTATGAAAATATTCTTAGAATTGCACATAAAGAAAAACCTCAGATGATAATAGCTGGAGCATCAGCATATTCAAGAGATATTGATTTTAGTAAATTCAGAGATATAGCTGATGAAGTTAATGCTTTTCTTCTGGCAGATATTTCACATCCTGCAGGTTTAATTGCAAAAGGATTATTAAATGATCCAATACCACACTGTCATGTCGTTACAACAACAACACACAAAACATTAAGAGGTGCAAGGGGAGGTTTAATTCTAATGGGTAAAGATTTTGAAAATCCATTTAACTTAAAGTATAAAAGTGGAAAATTAAAACCTATGTCTAATCAAATTGATATGGGTGTTTTTCCAGGAAATCAAGGTGGGCCACTTGAACATATTATTGCTGCTAAAGCAGTTGGATTTGGAGAGGCTCTTACTGATGAATTTTTAAATTACGTGGTAAATGTTAGAAACAACGCAAAAACCATGTCTAGCGAATTGTCTAAAAGAGGTTATAATATAATTTCAAATGGTACTGATAATCATTTAATGCTAATTGATTTAAGAAATAAGAACATTAATGGAAAAGATGCTGAAGAGGCTCTAGTTAAAGCTGATATAACTGCTAATAAAAATATGGTTCCTTTCGATGATAAATCACCATTTATAACTTCAGGGATTAGATTTGGTACAGCTGCTATAACAACTAGAGGAGTTGATTCATCGGAAATAGTTAAGGTTGTTGAATTTATTGATGAGGTTATTCAAAACTATCAAGATGAAAATGTTATAAAAGATGTAAGATTTAAAGTAAACTCTCTTATGTCAGGAAAGAAACTCTTTAATTTTTAGTAATTTTTATTTCAAAAATTTTATCCCATTTTTTTCCAGTAATAAAAAAAGTTTTCCTTTTTCTATTGTATGCAATTCCATTTAGAACATCAAGTTCTGGATGTTGTTTTACTTTACTTCTTAAATCTCCAAAATTGATAATTCCATCAACAGCTCCACTGTTTTTGTCTATTATTAAAACTACATCCTTATTAAACTGATATGTATTAGCATAAATTTTATCATCAACAATTTCTAGCTCATTAATGTTTTTAACCTTTTTATTATCAGTTACTACTTCAATATTATTTAACTCTACTAAACTTTCAGGGTCTAGAAGCCAAATTTTTTCAGTACCATCTGATTTGTATATGTTTTCTCCATCATTAGCTAGTCCCCAACCTTCAATACTTTTATTATAATTAAAAGATTTAATCATGTTAAAAGTTTTTAAATCATAAACAAAACCAATTTTTTTCTTCCACGTGAGTTGAAAAATTTTGTCATTTAATATTGTTAAACCCTCTCCAAAATATTCATCATCTAAATAACGATTATCTAATAATTTATTATTGAATAAATCGAACTTTCTTAAAGATGAAAATCCATTTAAACCAGTACTTTCATATAAAATATCTTCTTTAAATTCTAGACCTTGAGTATAGAGGGAAATATCATGTGGGAATTCATTAATTACTTCATAAGAGTAAAGAACAGGTGGTTTATCATTAAAAACATTAAATTCTTGTATAATTGTTTTGCTATTATTGTTATAGTTCAGCATTGTAAAGTTTATCATTTAAAACAATTTCAAAAGAAATATTTGATTTTTTATTTAAAATTTGAGAATCTGAATTTATTTTTACTTTAAATACGTCATTTTCATTAGAGCATGAACAAAGAAATAATATTATAATGTAATAGTAGTATTTCATAAATATTTATTAAAAGTAATACTTCTAATTCTTTTATTAAAACATATTATATTTGTCATGGGCAGGGCTTATGCAACCAGCTCCCATTGAATCCCCCAGGGTGGGAACACAGCAAGGGTAAATGGTTGTAGCGGTGTGATATAAGTTACTTGCCCTTTTTTTTATGAAAACAGTATTAATTACCGGTGCATCCTCAGGAATTGGAAAAAGTATAGGCGAATATTTATCTTCTAAAAAATTTAAAGTTTATGGTACTTGTAGAAATCCTTTAAATTATCCAGATACAAAATTTGAATTAATAAAATCAAATATTAATAATAGGGATGACATCAAAGAATGTGTTAATTATATACTATCAAAAGAGGATTCAATTGATATACTTATTAATAATGCTGGTATTGGATTTACAGGTCCTGTTGAGGATTCTAATATAAATGATGTTGAAAAACTCTTTAATACAAACTTTTTTGGACCAATTGAAATGATTAAGTCTGTACTTCCTTCAATGAGAAACAACAAAAATGGTTTAATCATCAATATGACTTCAATTGCTGGATACATAGGCCTTCCTTTTAGAGGAATATATTGTGCCTCTAAAAGCGCATTAGAAATTTTAACAGAAAGTTTGAGATTAGAATTAATTGATTATAATATTAAGGTAACAAATATTGCTCCAGGTGATTTTAAAACTAATATTGTTTCAAGAAGGATTGATTCTTTTGATAATAAAGACTCAGTTTATTTTGAAAAGTATTATAGAACATGGAAAGAAATGAATAAGCATGTTGATTCAAGTGGAAGCGACCCTTTAATTATTTCAAAACTTGTTTTTAAGATTATCAAATCAAAAAATCCAAAAATTCATTATAAAGCAGGCACCTTTTTTCAAAAGTTTTCAATAATTTTAAAAAGAATTTTACCGGATTCAGTATTTGAAAAAATATTAATTAAATACAATAAATTATAATGAAATTTTTTATCGACACAGCTAACCTTGATCAAATTAAAGAAGCACAAGACCTAGGCATACTTGATGGAGTTACAACTAATCCTTCTTTAATGGCTAAAGAAGGAATTAGTGGACATGAAAATATAATTAACCATTACCTAAAAATATGTGACATCGTTGATGGAGATGTATCTGCTGAAGTTATTTCTACCGATTTTAAAGGTATTATTAAAGAAGGTGAATTCTTAGCCTCATTAAATAAACAAATAGTTGTTAAGGTTCCTATGATTTCTGAAGGTATAAAAGCAATTAAATATTTTACTGATAAAAAAATCAAAACCAATTGCACACTTGTTTTCTCCTCTGGTCAAGCAATTATTGCTGCTAAAGCTGGAGCAACTTATTTATCTCCTTTTATAGGAAGATTAGACGATATATCCTCTGATGGGTTAAATTTAATTTCAGAAATCCGTGATATTTATGATAACTATGACTTCACTACAGAAATTCTTGCAGCTTCAATACGTCACACAATGCATATTATTGATTGTGCTAAGATAGGTGCCGATGTTGTTACTACACCTCTTTCTGCTATTAAGGGATTACTTAATCATCCTTTGACAGACTCTGGTTTAAAAAAGTTCTTAGACGACCATAAAAAATCAAATTCATAATTGAAATATTTAAAAGATCCATTATATACAATTGCTGTTAACACTTCGATTTTTATTTTTGGTTGCATTATTTTTATTTTGTTTTTAATTACTGCTGTCATAATCGAGAACAATTCCGATCAATCTCCTCAAAGAACAGAGCATTTAAAGCAACATGACGATGAACAAGAAAAATTTGACAAAATGATTGAATTATTAGAAGATATTAAAGACAGTATTAATTCAAAATAAGATTATCAATTAAATCTATTTTTTGAATTTTGTTTTCTTCGCTGAGAAAAAATATTTTATTTAAATTATCAATAATTAACTTTTTACTCATTTCATCAAAATTTACACTCCTAATATTAACAACATCATTAGAAATAATATTATCAAGCCATTTTGATTGTGAATCATTAATATTAATAGAATAAAATTTATAATTAGAGTATGTAGTTTTTAACTTTAATATCTTTTGATGAATTGCATTTAAATGAGAATTTTGATCATAAGACCAAAAGAATAAAACTTTTTTAGATTTTTTTTCACCTGTAATATCTACAATTGATCCATTTTGATTTGCAAAATAAACTAGAGGAAAATCATTTCCTGGGGTAATTTTCTTTTGATTTTCATATAATTCATCTACTTCATCATTAATACTTTTAAAAGTAGATATTTTAAGAAATTCATCTATAAATATAGATTTTTCAGAAATAGATGTGTTTTTTAATAGAACTTCAAAAGCTAAAAATCTAAAAAGTTTAGATTTAATTTCATTTTTAAATTCAATGAATTTTTTTTCTTGAACTGACAAGACGGAATCCACTTTTTTTAAATAATTACCAAATGATTCATTAAAGGATTTATTTAATATATCTTCATTTTTTTCAAAACTCAAAAATACATCCATTAGAAAGTTGTTTTTTGAAGCGCCATTACCCATAAAAACTAGAGATTCATCAAAATCTAGACTATTCAACCTAATATATATACTGTCATTTTTTTCAAGAATAACATATTGAAATTCAGGTTGCAAAAAGAAGTTATATAAACCAGAATTAATTGAATCTAATTTCATCTGAAAAAATCCATTTTCATCAATTAAAGATTCACTAATGATATTATCATCTTTATTCAATATTATTTTATCGGCTGATTTATTTAAAATTTTTCCTCCAAAAAAAATATTTTGATTGTCATTCTTACATGAAATAAAAGAAAAAACAAAAAACAGAATTAATAACCTCATTTATATAAAAATAATATAAATATATGGCTCTTAATATCAATTTGTTATTTTTGCCAGCAATTATGATTAGTACATCAAATCTTTCAGTTCAATTCGGAAAAAGAGTTCTTTTTGACGAAGTTAATACAGTATTTAAAAAAGGTAATTGTTATGGAATTATTGGAGCTAATGGCTCAGGAAAATCAACTTTTTTAAAAATCTTGTCAGGGAAAATTAATCCTAACTCAGGAAGTGTTTTTATAGAACCAGGAAAAAGATTGTCAGTTCTTGAACAAAATCACAATGCTTATGATGATTTCCAAGTATTGCAATCAACACTAATGGGAAATAATGAACTTTATGAAATAAAAAAAGAAATGGATGATTTATATTCTAAGTCAGATTTTTCTGATACTGATGGTGTTAGAGTAGGGGAATTGCAAAATAAATTTGAAGAAATGGATGGTTGGAATGCTGAAAGTGATGCAGCATCTTTATTATCACAATTAGGTGTCAATGAAGATCTGCATTATAATATGATGTCTGAACTTGATGGTAAAACTAAAGTTAGAGTTTTAATTGCTCAGTCACTATTTGGAAATCCAGATATTCTAATTATGGATGAACCAACTAATGAATTAGATTTTGAAACTATAAAATGGTTAGAAAATTTTTTAATAAATTATGAGAACACAGTAATTGTAGTGTCACACGACAGACATTTTCTTGATACAGTTTGTACTCATATTTCAGATATAGATTTTGGAAAAATAACACATTATACTGGGAACTATTCTTTTTGGTATGAATCAAGTCAACTTGCTCTAAAGCAGAGAGCTCAGCAAAATAAAAAGGCTGAAGAAAAGAAAAAAGAACTTGAAGAGTTTATTGCAAGATTTAGTGCTAATGTTGCAAAATCTAAACAAGCTACATCTAGAAAAAAGATGATTGATAAACTTAATATCGAAGAAATTAAACCTTCATCAAGAAGATATCCAGGAATTATATTTGAAATGGACAGAGAAAGTGGAGATCAAATTTTAAATGTAAATCAGCTATCATTTGATGAAATTTCAAAGCCAATTGATTTCACATTAAATAAAGGAAATAAAGTGGTGTTATATTCAAAAGACTCCAAAATATCTTCAAAATTTTACGAAATTATTAATGGAATCGATACTAATTATAGTGGAGAATTTCGATGGGGTAGTACCATAAGCAGCTCTTATTTGCCTTTAAATAATGACTCATATTTTAATAAAAATATTAATCTAATTGACTGGTTAAGACAATGGGCAAATAATGATGAAGAGAGAGAAGAAGTTTTTATAAGAGGTTTTTTAGGTAAAATGATTTTTAGTGGCGAAGAAGCCTTGAAATCATGTAATGTTCTTTCAGGAGGAGAAAAGGTTAGATGTATTCTTTCAAAAATGATGATGGAAAGGTCAAATTTTTTAATGTTAGATGAACCAACAAATCATTTAGATTTAGAAACAATACAAACATTAAATAATTCTTTAATTAAATTCAAAGGAAATTTAATTCTAACCACACATGATTATGAGTTTGCTAATTCAGTTGGTAATAGAGTTATTGAAATAGGAACTAATGGAATAATCGATAAATTAATGACTTTTGAAGATTATCTTTCTGACAACAAGGTTAAATTACTAAGGGAAGAAATATATTAACTCCTTAAAACAGCATTAAACTTTTTTGAAGTCTCTTTAATAATTTTTTCTGAAATCTTATTTATTTCAGAATCTTCAAGAGTTTTATTTATATCCTCTAGAACTACAGAAAATGAGTAAGATTTTTCATTTGATTTCAGGGGTTTACCATCATAAACATCCATAAGTTTAATTTCTTTTATCAATTTACTTGTCTGTTTAATAGTATTCATTAAATCATTAAAAAGAATTTTATTATCAATAATGAATGAAAAGTCTCTTCTTACTTGAGGATATTTTGACAATTTCTTTACTTTAAAAAATTCATCTGTTTTAGATTCATATATAGTATCTATCTCAATTGATGCGTAAAATACTTCATAATCATTAATTTCAAACTTAGAAAGTAATGATTTTTCAACTTTTTCAATTTTAGCATTATTTTTTGCATATGATATAACAATTCTATTATTCTCATGTGTTTCTTTATAATTTATTCCAAATTTTTCTAGAATATTAAGAATAATATTTTTTAATATAAACAGGTCCGATTTATTATTTTTTGAATACCAGGAACTTTGAATTATTTCTCCCGAAAGAATGATTCCAAGTTTTTTACTTTCCTTGTAAACATCATTTTGTTTTTTATACGTGGAGCCAAATTCATAAAATTTTAAGTCTGTATTCTTTCTATTAATGTTATGAGAAAGAGACTTTAACATTCCTGGTAATAATGAAGTTCTCATAGCTGAAATATCAGAACTTAAAGAATTAAGTAATATTACTTTATTATCTTTTTGAGATGATTTTTCACCAACAAGTGAGTTATTCATAATTTCATTAAAACCTAATGAAGATAGATAGTCTGAAATAAGATTTTGATATTTATTATTAGAATTTGTTAATGATGATATTGAAATATTAAGTTTTTTATCGATTTCAATGTTATTATAACCATGAATTCTTAAAATTTCTTCAATTACATCACACTCTCTATTAACATCATGTCTGTAGTTAGGAATAGTAATACCAGCAGAAATATCAGTTACATTATTAATCTTAAAATCAAGCAAATTAAGTATTGATTTAATTTTTAATTTATCAATTTTAAAACCTATAAGTTTATCAACATTGTTGAAGTTCAGTACTATGTTTTTTTCATCAATTTTTCCTGGGTATTCATCCATTAAATCACTTATAATTTCTCCATTACAATGTTCAATAATAAGTGCAGCTGCACGTTTTAAAGCAAATTCTGTATTATCTAGATCAACTCCTCTTTCAAATCTATATGATGAATCAGTATTAAGGAGGTGATGTTTAGAGGATTTTCTAAGTCAGATATTCAAAAAAAATGCTCAACTCCAGGGAGAACAGTAGTTGGTCACCCATTTAACCCACCATATATTCCTGCAATACACATCGGTGTATTATCATCACAAATCATCAAATCATCATTTGTTAAATCTCTTTCTTCACCATCTAAGGTTATAAATTTTTTAGGATTAGAAAATTTTTGAATTTTAATTGTATTTGATTTAATTTTATTCCTGTCATAAGCATGAAGTGGTTGTCCTAATTCATGCATAACATAGTTAGTAATATCAACAATATTATTTATAGGATTAATGCCAATTGCATTAAGTCTGTTTTTAATAAAATCTGGTGAATCTTTAATTTCAATATTATTAATAATAAGCCCACAGAATCTTCGACAATCTTTTGAGTCAGAAATATCAATATTAAGATTTGGAGAAATAATTGTATTGTGAAAATTTGAAATGGAAGGTGATATCAAATCAATTTGCTTATCTTTTCTGTATGAAATAGCTGCACGTAAGTCTCTAGATACACCAAAATGAGAAATAGCATCACATCTGTTTGGTGTAAGTCCGATTTCAAAAATTTTATCGGAATAAGATTTAAATACTTTTGAGGCTTTGGTTCCAGGTTTAATTTCTCTGTCTAATATTATAATTCCATCATGAGATTCGCCTATGCCAATTTCATCTTCTGCACACAACATTCCATGACTTTCAATATCCCTTATTTTCGCTTTTTTTATCTTTAATGAATCACCTTTTATACTTGTTAAAGTACTACCAACAGGAGCAACAACTACTGTTTGATCTACATCTACGTTAGGTGCACCGCAAATAATTTTAAGATCATCAGAATCACCAATATCAACAGTAGTTAATTTTAGTCTATCTGCATTAGGGTGTTTAATACATTCTTTAACCTTTCCAATTAAAAGTTGAGAAAGATCAGTATTTGTATTTGAAAAATCATAAGACTTTTCAACCTCTAATCCAATATCAGTAAGTAATTCAGCACATTCTTTAAAATCTAGATTTTCGTCTATAATTTCAGAGATCCATTTAAAAGAAATTTTCATTTCTGTAAAGATATATTATCAATAATTAATTAACCAATTATATTCCAGGATTTATTATTTGAATTATTAACCAAATATGATTTTATATTGTTATTAGATATGTTTTTTAAATCAGGATCAGTTGATAATAGTTTTTTAACTTCTTCAAAAGCTTCATTAAATACATCACCATCATTCACTATGTCACCAAGCTTAAAATCTAAATCACCACTCTGTCTTGTACCTAAAACATCACCAGGTCCTCTTAATTTTAAATCTATTTCAGAAATTTTAAAACCATTGTTAGTCTCTGTCATTGCTTTTATTCTAGTTTGTGCATCATTACTTAAATTATCTTTAGTCATCAGAATACAATAACTTTCATAACTTCCTCTACCAACTCTTCCCCTAAGTTGATGCATTTGAGACAGTCCAAATCTTTCGGCACTTTCAATAATCATAACAGATGCATTTGGAACATTAACACCAACTTCAATTACTGTTGTTGAAATTAAAATATTTGTTTTACCATCAATAAATCTTTTCATTTCGAAATCTTTATCATTATTTTTCATCTTTCCATGTAAAACTCCAACTTGGTATTTATCTCTTGGAAAATCCCTTAATAAACTTTCATAGCCATCTTCAAGAAACTTTAAATCCATTTTTTTAGATTCTTCAATTAGTGGATATACTATATAGACTTGTCTTCCTGACTTAATTTGATCTTTTAAAAAAGCAAATACTTTTAACCTATTACTATCCTTTCTGTGAACTGTAACAATATCCTTTCTTCCTGGTGGCATCTCATCTATTATTGATATATCAAGATCTCCATATAAACTCATTGTCAATGTTCTGGGTATTGGAGTTGCAGTCATAATTAAAACATGAGGAGGGGGGTTGTTTTTTTTCCACATTTTACTTCTTTGCTTAACACCAAACTTATGTTGTTCATCAATTACCACATAACCAAGATTTTTAAACATAACATCATCTTCAAAAAGAGCATGCGTTCCAATTAAAACATCTATTTTACCAATAATTAAATCAGATAATATTAATTTTCTCTGTGATTTAGTTGTTGAGCCAGTTAAAACTTCAACATTAATATTAATATCACTTAAATAGTTAATAAAAGATGAAAAATGTTGTTGTGCTAAAATTTCAGTAGGTGCAACAACGCATGATTGAAAATTATTTTCAACAGCAATTATAATTGACATAATAGCAACAATTGTCTTTCCTGAACCAACATCGCCTTGAAGTAGACGATTCATTTGTTTTTTACTAAAAAAATCTTCGCGAATTTCCTTTAAGACCTTTTTTTGAGAATTTGTTAAATCAAAGTTTAATTTACTGTCGTAAAAAGTCTTGAATTTATTGCTGATTAAAGGAAAGAAGAAAAACTCTTCAAATATTATTTTCTTCTTAGCTATTTCTAAATGCTTAAAATCTTTAGGAAAATGTATATTAATTAATGATTTTCTTGTAGAATAAAAATTATATTTTTCATTAATTTCTTTATTAAGATTTTCATTTAATTCATCTTCAACAAATAAAAAAATATTTTTAATAATTTTTATAAAAAAATTATTTGTTATTCCATGATTAATAAGTTTTTCTGTTGAATGATAAACGGGTTTAATCTTTACAAAACCTTTTTTTACAATTGAATTCATTCTTTCAAATTCTGGATGAACCATATTTGGTTTATTGTTAAACCAAGATAATCTACCAAACAATACATATTCTTTATTAAGTTCAATTGATTTTTCTACCCAACTTAGACCTTTAAACCAGTTAATTGTCATGTAATTATATCCATCAAAAAATTTTCCCTCAAGTCTATATTTATTGGAAAATTTTACCAGTTTTAAATCTTTAAATACTCCTTTAATCTGAACATGAACCATTTCATTTTTAATTTCAGAAATTTTAAAAAATTTAGATCTATCTATATATCTGAATGGAAAATTATAAAGCATTTGTTGGCATGTATCTATTTTTAATTCATCTCTAATTAATTTAGATCTAATTTTACCTATTCCTTTTATAAACTCTAAAGAAGTATTTAATTTATTGGGGTTCACTTCTCAAATTTAATTTATTAACTTTAAAGTTTAATAACAGTTAAAACTTAAAATTGACTGAATACCTTCAGAAACTTAACGAACAACAAAAACTTCCTGTAATTCATAAAAATGGTCCGTTGATTGTTATTGCTGGAGCTGGATCTGGAAAAACAAGAGTTCTGACTTATCGTATTGTTCATTTAATTAATCAGAATATTGACCCCTTTAATATTTTAGCCTTGACATTTACAAAC
>LUMP01000402.1_pt1 | contig 14278 bp, 17 predicted proteins | sample 729641 | NCBI WGS metagenome assembly LUMP01 (sample SAMN03860260, study PRJNA289734) | marine metagenome | biome: seawater column; feature: ocean; material: water; isolation source: Red Sea water column Station 12 - depth 47m | place: Saudi Arabia: Red Sea | collected 2011-10-15 | depth 47 m | reverse complement strand
ATCTGATAGTGAGTGGAAGAGAGAAGCAATAGCCGAATACCAATCTGATACTGCCTGTGAAGCTTGTAATGGTGATAGATTAAAAGAAGAGGCATTATGTGTTAAAATTAATGATTTAAATATTAGTGAAGTCACTAAAAAATCAATTCATGATGCAGCTGAATGGTTTAAGAGCTTAGAAAATAGTTTAGACAAAAGGCAATTTAAAATTGCAGAGCATGTTCTAAAAGAAATAAATGAAAGATTAAATTTCTTACTTAATGTTGGTTTAGATTACTTAACACTTTCAAGAGAGTCTGGAACTTTATCAGGTGGAGAAGCTCAAAGAATTAGGTTAGCATCACAAATTGGATCTGGTTTGACAGGAGTATTGTATGTTTTAGATGAACCATCAATTGGTTTACATCAAAAAGATAATGTTAAATTAATAAATGCATTAAAAAGATTAAGAGATCTTGGAAATACTGTAATTGTAGTTGAGCATGATACTGAAACTATGGAAAATGCAGATCATATTATTGATCTTGGACCTGAAGCAGGAACTAATGGCGGTCAAATAACAGCACAAGGAACTTATGAGGAACTTAAAAAAGATAAGCATAGTATAACAGGACAATATCTTGCAAATAAACAAAAAATTGAAATACCTAAAACCAGACGATTAGCAAAGAATGGTAGATTTGTAGAAATAAATGGCGCTAGTGGAAATAACTTAAACAATGTTAATCTTAAAATTCCTACAGGTACTTTTACTTGTGTGACTGGAGTTTCAGGTAGTGGTAAATCTACATTAGTATTACAAACATTGTTTCATGCATTAAATTTAACCCTTAATAACAAAGCTAGAAAAACTCCTAAAGCTTTCAAAGGTTACAAAGGTGTGGAACTAATTGATAAAATTATTGATATCGATCAATCCCCTATTGGTAGAACTCCAAGATCTAATCCAGCAACATATACAGGAGCTTTTGGTCCTATAAGAGATTGGTTTACTAGCTTACCAGAGTCCAAAACAAGAGGTTATAAGCCAGGAAGATTTTCGTTTAATGTTAAAGGTGGTAGATGTGAAGCTTGTGAAGGTGATGGTGTTATTACTTATGAAATGCACTTTTTACCAGATGTTTATATTCAGTGTGATGAGTGTAAAGGAACGAGATACAACAGAGAAACTTTAGAGATTAAGTTTAAAGGAAAAAGTATAGCTGATGTTTTAGATATGTCTGTTGATGAAGGTTGTGAATATTTTGAAAACATATCTAATATTAAAACAAAATTACTAACCTTAAAAAAAGTTGGACTTGGTTACATTAAGATTGGACAACAAGCTACCACCCTATCTGGTGGGGAAGCGCAAAGAATTAAATATTAGATGAACCAACAACTGGTTTGCATCAACATGATATTAAAAAATTACTAGAAATCCTTCACACTTTCGTGAAATTAGGAAACACTGTTGTAGTAATCGAACATAATTTAGATGTCATTAAAACGGCTGATTACATAGTTGATATGGGTCCTGAGGGTGGTGTTAAAGGTGGTAAAATTGTTGCAGAAGGAAAACCCGAGGAAGTTTGTAAAGTAAAAGATAGTTACACCGGACAGTTTTTAAAACCCCTTTTAAACTAGATATAAAAACTTAAAAATAATCTAAAATTAGTGTATATTAATTAAGAATCATGAGTAGTTTATTATCATCACTATCTAAAACAATTCACGCATCACTAGCATTAGCTATCATATTGTTTTTTGGTCTATCTTTCTTAAACGATGGGATAGCCATTGATACTCTTTTCTGGAGTTGGCTATTTAGATACATTCATGTTGTCGTTGCAATAATGTGGATAGGATTATTATGGTATTTTAATTTTGTTCAAATTCCTAATATGGGAAAAATACCTGATGAACAGAAACCGGCTATTGGAAAAGTGATTGCTCCAGCTGCATTATTTTATTTTAGATGGGCAGCTGCATTTACAGTTTTATCTGGTTTAATTCTAGCTTTATTAAATGGATATCTACATGACGCAATGACTTTAAGCATTGGTTCTGGTGTTCCAAAACATACAGCTATAGGTATTGGAATGTGGTTAGGAATTATTATGGCATTTAATGTTTGGTTTGTAATCTGGCCGAACCAAAAAAGAGCTTTAGGAATAGTTGAAGCTGATCCAGAAACAAAAGCTAAGTCTGCTAAGACTGCAATGTTATTTTCAAGAACAAATACATTATTATCTCTACCAATGTTGTTAACAATGGTAATTGCACAAAATTTATATTAAACTGTTTTATTATCGTCTTCTCTTAAGACTGTTTTTTGTGATACTCTTAATCTCACTAAAACTGTATTAGCTATATAAATCGAAGAATAAGTTCCAAATACAACACCAAGTATCATTGCTAAAGAAAAACCTTTTAAAATTTCACCACCAAAAAAGAATATTGCCAATAGAGCTAATAAAGTTGTAGCTGAAGTAATTATCGTTCTTGATAAAGTTTCGTTGATTGAAATATTTGTTAATTCAAAAATTTTGATATCAGAATATTTTCTTAGATTTTCTCTAACACGGTCAAAAATTACAACAGTATCGTTCATTGAATAACCAACAATAGTTAGAACAGCTGCAATAATTGACAAATTAATCTCAAGACTGAATAATGAAAAAATTCCTAATGTAACTATTACATCGTGAAATAAAGCCAAAATAGCACCCAAACTAAATTGCCATTCAAAACGTATCCAAATATAAATAAGCATCACTGCTAAAGATAAGGAAATAGCTATTACACCAGCTTTAAGCAATTCAGCACTAACCTTAGGACCTACATTTTCAACTCTTCTAAAGTCATAATTGCTCCCAAAAGAACTATCTAAATTCTTTTTGATTTCTTCAATTATATTTTTTTTATTATCTTTGTTTTCAAATTTAATTAGAAAGTCAGTATCATTTCCAAATTTTTTAACTGAAACATCGCCTAAATCCATTTGATTAAACTTATCTCTTAAAGAACTTACGTTGATTTTGCTATCTGATGACCTTAATTCAATTAAAGTTCCACCTTTAAAGTCAATACCATAATTTAAACCTTTAAATATTAATAATAAAAGAGAAGCTGTAATTAATAATATAGATAATATATTAAATTGATTATAGTATTTGTTAAAAGCTATCATTAGATTAATTTTTCCTTATTTTTATTTCTTATTACATAAAGACTAGTGAACAGTCTTGCTATAAAATAAACCGAAAATAGAGTTGTAAATATTCCAACACCCAAGGTAACTGCAAAACCTTTTACTGGTCCAGATCCCATAAAAAATAAAATTATAGCAGCCAATAATGTAGTAATATTTGCATCAATAATTGCTGTTCTTGACTTTGTATAACCTCCATCGAAAGCTAGAATATTATTACTTTCACCTTTTAACTCTTCTTTAATTCTTTCAAAAATTAAAACATTTGCATCAACTGCCATTCCTACAGTTAAAATTATCCCAGCAATACCAGGAAGAGTTAAAGTTGCTTCAAATAAAGTTAAAATGCCAAGTAATAAAAATAAATTTATTATTAATGTTACGTTGGTAATTAATCCAAAAACTTTGTATTTCACAAACATAAAAATAATAACTAATAAAAAACCTATAGCTAAAGCAATCATACCTGCATTAATTGAGTCTTGTCCTAAATCAGGTCCAACAGTTCTTTCTTCTATGATTTCTAATGGAGCAGGTAAAGCTCCAGATCTTAATAATAAAGCTAAATCTGTAGCAGTTTGAAAAGTAAACCCACCACTGATTTGTCCAGATCCACTTGCTATTGTATCTCTAACAACTGGTGCACTAATTATTTTTCCATCCAAAACAATAGCTAATTGCTTGCCTATACCTGTTGATGTTGCTTTACCAAATCTTTTGGCACCTACTCTATCTAAAGTAAATGAAACAATAGTTTGATTTGTCTGAGTATCCATTTTTGGTTGAGCATCTAATAGATTTTCTCCACTAATGATTATTCTTTTACTTACTGTTGCTTCCTCCAAGCCATCTTCAAATTTTAACTTATCAACACCAAATCTGTCACTTTCGTCATTTGTTACAAATCTAAAAGTTAAATTTGCAGTTTTTCCTAAAAGGGATTTAATTCTTTGTGGATCATCCAACCCAGGAAGTTCAACTAAAATCCTATCATTACCTCGTTTTAAAATATTAGGTTCATTTGTTCCAACTTCATCTACTCTTCTTCTTACAATCTCTATAGCTTGATCTTGTGATGAAGTTTTAAGATTAATTACACCTTGTCTTGAAAAACTTACTTTTAAATTTATACCAGTATCTTCAATATCGAGTTGATGTGACTTAAACCTTGGGTAATAAGGATTTAGATCACTATTCTCATCTTGAAATACGTCTATTACTGCTTGCTTGTCTAAATCAGCAACATTAAAAAAAATATTTTGATTATCAATTTTAATATTATTAACTTTAATGTTCTTCTCTTTAAAATAATTTCTAATAGTGGTTGTTAAATTTTGTAATTTTTGTTCAATTACAGGTTCATTATCAATTTCAAGTAGGAGGTATGAACCACCTTGTAAATCTAAACCAAGATTTATTTTTTTATCAAAAAAACTATCATCAAACTTAAATAAATTTGATGATGCTATTAAGATAAATAATAAAGAAAATATAGTTACAAATAAGATTCTTAGTTTAGAAAAATAAAGCACTTATCTAAATTGATTATTTTTTAACTTCTGGAGTATTGTTTAAGAGACTTTGAATACCTGTTGCTTTAACTATTTCAACTTTGACATTCTCAGCTATTTCAACTTCTACTTTGTCATTATCAATTAATCTTTCTACTCTTCCTGTGATACCACCAGAAGTGACTACTTTATCACCTCTCTTTAATCCTTCGACCATTGCTTTATGCTCTTTAACTTTTTTTTGCTGTGGTCTTATTAAGAAAAAATAAAAAATAACAAAAATTAAAATTAACGGTATAAATTGACCTATTCCTGAACCTTCCATAAATCTCCTTTAAATTATGGCATTCTTATACCATCTAACTGATTAAAACAACTTTAATTGTTGGAAATCAATTCCATATTGTTCATATAAGGTCTTAGAACTTTAGGAACTATAATAGAACCATCTTTTTGTTGATAGTTTTCCATAATTGCAATCAGAGTTCTTCCAACAGCTAAACCACTTCCATTTAAAGTACCAGCAAAAACATTTTCCTTATTTTTATTTTTATATCTAGCCTTCATCCTCTGAGCTTGAAAGGTCGAACAAGATGAACAAGAAGATATTTCTCTATATTTGTTTTCAGATGGTAACCATACTTCAATGTCATAGGTCTTCTCTGCACTAAATCCCATATCTCCCGAACACAAAATTACCTTTCGGTAAGGTAATTCTAATTTGTCAAGTATATCAGTAGCACAATTTGTCATTCTTTCTAATTCTTCTAGACATTTTTCATTTTCAACAATACTTACCATTTCGACTTTATAAAATTGATGCTGTCTAATCATACCTCTTGTATCTTTTCCGTAACTTCCAGCTTCTTTTCTAAAGCAAGGTGTTGAAGCAACAAATCTCATTGGTAAATTATTAAGATCAATCATTTTGTCTTTGACAATATTGGTTAAGATCACCTCAGCTGTTGGGATTAAAAATTTTCTATCAGATCCTTCATCAAATTTAATTTCAAACTGATCATTTTCAAATTTTGGTAGCTGTCCAGTGCCATACATTGTGCTTTCTGATGCCATTAAAGGTGGTGATATTTCTTGATAACCATTTTGATGAATATGCGTATCAAGCATAAAATTTGATATTGCTCTTTCTAATAGAGCTAATTTATCTTTTACAAAAACAAATCTTGATCCAGTAGTTTTTGTAGCCAAATCAAAATCAAGCATATTTAGTTTTTCACCTAATTCATAATGTGTTTTAGGTTTAAATTCTAAATTAGGTATCTCTCCTGATTTTAATATTTCTTTATTATCATTTTCATCTTTACCGTTTGGAACATCTTCATGTGGTATATTGGGTATACTAGACAACAAACTATCTAGATCAAACTTAATTTGTTTTTGATCTTCTACAATTTTGTCAAGTTGCTTACTTATTTCCTTAGATTTTTTAAATAAACTTTCATCTTTGGATTTAGAAATATCTTTTTTCTCTTTTTCTAAACTTTCTTTTTTTTGTATTAAATCTCTATTTTGTTCATCCAATTTTTGAATCTTTTCAAAATCGACATTTATATTTCTTTTTTCAAGTGATTTTTGAAATTTAGAAAAATCTTTTCGTATTTCTTTAATGTTATGCATCTTCTTTTTGTAAGTTTTTGTTTTCTATAAATTTTACTGAAAATATTGATAATTCATACAGAATTAATAAAGGTATTGCTAAACCTATTTGAGTTATTGGATCAGGTGGTGTTAACAATGCAGCTGCTGCAAATATAATAACAACAACATATTTTCTTCTCTCTTTTAAAAATTGACTATCAACTATACCAATTCTAGCTAATAAACTTAAAACAACAGGTAACTGAAAGCTAATACCAAATGCAAAAATTAATTTCATGACTAGAGATAAATATTCATTCACTTTAGCCTCTAATTGAATTGGTAAATTTGTAGAAAGACCTGTGCTTTCAAATGAAAGAAAAAATTTAATCGCAAGGGGCATTATCAAATAATAAACTAGCATGCCTCCTAAAAAAAATAATATAGGTGTTAATATAAGGTAAGGCAGAATTGCTACCTTTTCATGTTTGTACAAACCGGGGGCAATAAATTTCCAAATTTGCATCAAAATAAAAGGACATGTAACAAAAAAGGCAGTGAAAAATGATACTTTCAAATATGTTAAAAAGGTTTCTTGTAAAGCAGTAAATATCAATCTTCGATCAGATCCATCTTCTTTCACAGCTTTTGCGAATGGATCAACAAGGAAGCCATAAATATGTTCAGCAAATAAGTAACAAATTACAAAAAAAATAAATAAAAAGATAAAGCTATTTATTAACCTTTTTCTTAACTCTGTTAGGTGACTTACAAATCCACCTTCCTGATCTTCATTGCTCATCTTTTTTAATTTCTTTTTTTATTTCATTATCAATTTTTTCTTCATCTATCTCTAGATTTGAAACTTCATTTTGAATTTTATTTACATACCTTTTGGCAGACCCAATCAAAGAACCTGCTTTCTTTAACATTACTGGAAAATCTTTAGGACCAAGAACTATTATAGCAATAGCAACAACAATTAAAATTTCAAACCAACCGATAGTAGGCATTTAAATTAATTTTTGTTATCCGAGTCTTTGTTATCGTCAGATATATTTTTTGGCTCTGTATCGTCAGTCACATCTGACGCCATTCCTTTTTTGAAACTTTTAATACCCTTAGCTACATCACCCATTAAGCTTGAAATTTTTCCTCTTCCAAACAATAAAACAACCAATATAACTACAATAGCTATTTGCCAAATTCCTATACTCATAAAAAACTTATAACCTTTTTAAGGTTATTTTTAAAGTTACTTTTTTGTTAATCTTTGTCTTCTGGATCTAGAGTGCTATTTAACATTTCATCTATATTGGAATATATATCCTCTTTTTTCTCTTCTTGCTTTTCCTTGTAAAATTTTCCAGTTCCAAAAATAGCATTATCAACACTCGAGCTATCAATTAAACCAGCAGCACCCAATTCATCGATTGTTGGAAGATCAGATATTTTTTGTATGTTGAAATGACTTAAAAAATCATCAGTAGTTATGTATTGAATTGGTCTACCTGGAACATCTTTTCGACCACCTGGTTTCACCCAATTCAATTCCATTAAAATCTCTAAAGTGTTAGTACCAAAAGCAACTCCCCTTATTTCCTCTATCTCAGCTCTGGTAACCGGTTGATGATAAACAATTATAGCTAATGTTTCTACGGCAGCTCTAGACAGTTTCTTTTCAACAGTTTTTTCTTGGGACATCAAACTTGATAGATTTGGAGATGTTCTAAAGGACCATTTATCTTTTATACAAATTAAATTAATTCCCCTGTTTGAATACTCTTGCCTTAATTTTTCTAAAGACTCTGGAACGTTACCTCTTTTAGATACTTTACTTTCTATAGTATCAACATCTAAAGGCTCAGCTGCTGCAAAAATAATTGCTTCTATTTCTTTATCTAAATCAGATAATTTTGATGGAAATTTTACAATATTATCTTTTGAAGCTTTTGCTTTTTTAATCATTTATTTCCTTTATATAAATTTCATCAAACAATTTATCTTGTTTAATTGATAAATTTCCTTCTTTAACTAATTCTAATGAACCTGCAAAAATTCCAGCCTTACCAGTTTTCTTGTATTTAGAACCACTTTTAAAATTATTTGGTATTAATTCATCCAATTTTTTCCACTCAAATAATTTTCCAAAAAATTCTCTAATAGTTTTAATACCATCTTCTGCTGTAAATACAGGAAGTTTAGGAATATTAATTTTTTGAAAATCTTTAGTCATTATTATTGTTGAGTAAGCCTTCATTAATTCAAATAAACTTAAGTTATATTCTGCACTATAAATCGATCTTATATTTCCTTTCATTCCTCTGGTTCTTATTTCTCTGCCTAATCTTTTTCTCTTAAGCATTTGTTCGGATAGTAATCTGATCAATTCTAATTTTTTTAGCTGTAATTTTAATTTTTCTGCAACTTCTTGTACTTTAAATTCTTCTTCTGGAGTTCCAGGTAAAAGTAATTTTGACTTTAAATAAGCTAACCATGTTGCCATTAAAAGATATTCAGAAGCAATTTCTAAATTTAAATTTTTTTCATTAGTAATATACTCGTGAAATTGATCTGCTAACTTAGTTATAGATATTTCTTCTAAATCAACTTTTTGAGCTTTCGCTAAATCTAAAAGTACGTCTAATGGACCATTATAATTATTTATATCAACATTAAATAATTCAGAATCATTGACAGACATAAAAAGATATTAACTTAAAATTTTATAAAATTGAGATGTTTTTTTAACAACAAAACTATTCACTTGAGGTGAATTTTCCGCCACTATCTTCATTTCCTTCATGTTTCCATTGCAATGAAGAGCTAGATTACAACCTGCGCTGAATAAATTAATAGTATTAAGTTTTAAATCATCGCTTAAGCTCTTCATAGATAAGTCATCTGAAATTAAAATATTTTTAAATCCTATATTTTTTCTAATAATATTTATAATTTTCTTAGAGTGTGTAGCAGTTTTATTTTTATCAATTTTTGAATAGACAAGATGTCCTGTCATAGCAAATAAACATTTTTTATTTTTAAATGTCCAAAAATCATTTTTAAGAAGATATTCACGTGTTTTGTTAATAATTGGTGTTGAGTAATGACTATCAACTTTTGCTAAACCATGACCAGGTATATGCTTCATTACTGTCCCTATTGAGTTATTTTGAAATAATTGAATGCAAATATCTCCTAATTTAGAGACAATTTTTTTATTTTTTGAATAAGATCTATCCCCAATTACTTTGCTTGCACCATTAACTCTAAGATCTAGCACTGGGACAGTATTGATATTAACACCAATTAAATTCAATAAATAAGAAGTTTTATCTACAAATAACTTATAAACGATTTCGAATTTTTTTTTATCTTTGTTAAACAAATCTCCAAAATATTCAGATGTCATATTATCAAAGGAAATTAAATCTCTTAGTCTATTAACCCTTCCACCTTCTTGATCAATCATGATTGGATATTTGTTATCTTTAAAAATTTTTCTAAAAAGATTTTCTTTTACTTATCATTATCTAATAATTTCCAAAAATTAAATTTTTTCTTTTTCTTTTTGTTTGTTTGCTTAACATACTCAATTACATTTTGAGTATCATTCTCTAAAACTGGCAAATTTTTTGAATATAATTTTATTTTCTCATCAATATTTTTATGAGATCTGTATGATTTTTTTTTATGTTCATCTGAAAAATAATATTTTCCTGTAAAAAAAATAAATAAAAGTATTACTAAAATGAATATTAAGTACTTTATTTCTTTAAGCATTACATTTGATTGGGTGTATCAACACCCACGATATCCATACCTGTTTTAATAACATTAGAAATAGCCTTCAAAAAGATCAGTTTATCTGGTGACACTGTCTTTTGATCATTAATAAATCTTTTTTCTGGAAATTGTTTTCCTAAATTCCAATAAGAATGAAATTCAGATGCTAGATCGTATAAGTAAACAGGTATTCTATGTGGCTCTAATTTAGTGCTTGCAGAATCGATACATTTTGGCCACTCAGATAATTTTTTTAATATTTTAATTTCATCATTTGAATACTCAAAATTAAAATCATTTAATTCAATATTTGAATTTAAATCTTTGTTTATATGTCTAAAGACAGATGAAATTCTAGCGTAACAATACTGAACATAATATAATGGATTATCTTTAGATTTTTCTTTGACAGCATCAAAATCAAAATCTAATTCAACATCACTACTTCTGTTAAGCATAATAAATCTTGTTGCATCTTTTCCAACTTCTTCAATCAAGTCATCTACCGTAATATAATCCCCTTTTCTTTTTGACATTTTGAAAGGTTTCTTATTTTTTATTAATTTTACTAACTGACTTATTTTACAAATTAATTTATCTTTTTTTCCTGAAAGAGCTTCAACAGATGAGGTAATCCGTTTTATATAACCAGCATGATCTGCGCCTAGTATATTGATTAAATAATCAAATTTTCTATCAACTTTATTTTTATGATAGGCAACATCACTTGCAAAATAAGTCCATGTACCATCTGATTTTTGAAGTGCACGATCTTTATCGTCACCAAAGTCAGTAGATTTAAATAATAATTGCTCCCTTTCAACCCAATCCTTGTTATCTTCACCAGCTGGTGCTTTAATTTTTCCTTTATAAATGAAGTTATTTTTTTCTAAAAAATCTATTACACTTTCAACTTCATTGTTTAAAACAATGCTCTTTTCGCTTACAAAATTATCGTGATTAATACCCAAACTATTTAGATTTTTTTTAATAAGCAGAAGCGCTTGCTCAATAGACAAAGTAGTCAATTTATCATTAATTTCATCAAAATTATCAAAGTTAAGACCTGAATTATTTGAAATAATATTTTTTGCAAAATCAATTAGATAATCTCCAGGATACAAATCAGGATTATCTTTTGGAAATGTCTCATTAAAATGAACTTCTCTAATTCTAAAATAAACTGATTTAGTAAAATTTATAATTTGGTTACCATAGTCATTTACATAGTATTCTTTTGTAACTTGGTGTTTATTAAAAATTAAAACATTAGAGATAACATCTCCCAGAATAGCACCTCGACAATGTCCTACATGTAAAGGGCCTGTTGGGTTTGCTGAAACAAACTCTACTAAATAATTATTTTTTTTCTCTTTTTCATTTATTCCAAAACTATCTGCATTATCTGTAATATTTTTAATAAAATTTGACCAATAGGATGGTTTAAATTTAATATTAATGAATCCTGGTTTTGCTACAGATATTGTTTCAATTTCGCTATCTTTATTTTTAATTTCAGGAGCAAGTTTTTCTGCAAGCTCTAGTGGTGAAGTTTTATTGATTTTTGACAAAACCATCGCAACATTCGTTGAAATGTCACAATCAAATTTTGGTGGAGGTATTTCTGCATTAATACCATTAAAACTTTCAGGAATTTCTAGTTGATTATTTTTATTTAAATCAACAATTATAGATTTAATCTTATCTAAATATAATTCAAAAATATTCATTTATTATCGTTATAAAGGTTAATTGCATATCTATCCGTCATTCCAGATATAAAATCTGAAATAGCTCTATATTTATCTTTAGTCAATTGATCTTTAGACAAAAATTTTCTTGGTTTTGATTTAATTATTTTAAATAATTTCTTAATTATCGATTTACCCTTTTGGTTCTTTTGTAATACTGACTTGTTATCGTACATTTTGTGTCTTAAGAAAGATTTAATTTCTTTTTCTGCATTATTAATTTGATCAGAAAAACAAACGATTAACTCATTAGATTTAGGCACATCTTTGTAAGATTTTACCTTAAGCTTTTGGATATTTTTCTGGGTATTATTTAATAAATCTCTGACCATTAGATCAATTGAATCTCTTATAATTTGATAAATTGCAATTTTATAATTTTTACTAGTAATTTTATTTTTATATTTTTTATGAATATTTTTAAAAAAATCTATTTCAACTAATTCTTCCATTTTAAACAGGTTGGCTTTTATTCCGTCTTGAATATCGTGATTGTTATATGCAATGTCATCTGAAATAGCTGAAATTTGAGCTTCAAGAGATGGAAATGAATTAAATTTAATTTTACCTTTAAAAGTTTTTATCCCTATTAATTTGTTAACCAAACGAATGTCCTCAACGGGTCCGTTATGTTTAAGAAGACCTTCTAACGTTTCTATAGTTAAGTTTAATCCTTTAAACTTAAAATATTTATTTTCTAAAAACATAACTATTCTTAATGTTTGAAGGTTGTGATCAAATCCACCATAATTCTCCATACATTCATGTAAGGCATCTTCTCCAGCATGACCGAACGGAGTGTGGCCTAGATCATGTGCTAAACTTAAAGTTTCAGCTAAATCCTCGTTTAATTTTAAATATTTTGCTATCGATCTTGCTATTTGAGCAACTTCTATTGAGTGAGTAATCCTAGTTCTAAAATGATCTCCTTCAGTATTCACAAATACTTGGGTTTTATGTTTTAACCTTCTAAATGATGCACTATGAATAATACGATCTCTATCTCTTTGAAAAGGAGATCGATATTTTGAATTAGCTTCCTTAATTAGTCTGCCTTTACTTTTGTATACCCCTAACAAAGCGTCTTTTTTCATCCTTTAATTAAAATAATTAAGTATTATATTAGTAATATCAGTGTTGAGACATGATTAAAGAAATTAAATTTACAGATAATGCGTTAAAACAAATAGAAAGTTTGTTAGCAAAAAAAGACAAAGGATCTTTTTTTAGAATCGCAATTAAAGGTGGGGGTTGTTCAGGCTTTCAATACGAATTCACTTTTGAAAAATCAAAACAAGATGACGATCTAAATTATCAAAATATTTTAATTGATAAAACTTCTGCAGATTTACTTAAAGGATCTGAAGTTGATTATGTTTCTGAGTTAATAGGTGAACAGTTTAAAATATCTAACCCACAAACAAAATCTTCTTGTGGTTGTGGTGTTTCTTTTTCACTTTAATGCTAATTTCATCCTGGAATGTCAATTCTGTAAGAGCAAGAATTGAAAATATCAAAAGTTATTTATTAAAATATAAACCAGATATTTTAATGATGCAGGAAATCAAAACCGAGGATATCAATTTTCCTTATGATGATTTTTCTTCAATGGATTATGAAAGCCACGTATTTGGTCAAAAAAGTTATAATGGTGTAGCAATTATTTCAAAAAATAAATTAAAAAATATTAAAACTGATTTAATTAAAGATAAATTAAAACAATCAAGAATAATTTCTGCTGAATTTGAACATAAGAAAAAAACTATTCAATTAATAAATATATACACTCCAAATGGAAATCCTGTTGATACTGAAAAATATGATTACAAAAAAAATTGGCTTGATCAATTAATCAAACAACTAAAAACTTTATCTAAAAAAAATCCAAATTTAATTTTAGCTGGTGATTTTAATATAATTCCATCAGCAGAAGATGTTTATAATGTAAAAAGTTTTGAGGATGACGCTTTATATAGATTGGAAATCAGAAAAAAATTTAGAGAGATGATAAATCTAGGTTTCAACGATGTGTTTAGATATTTTAATGAAGATAAAGAAGGATATACATTTTGGGATTATATGAGAGGTGCCTGGCAAAAAAATAATGGCATGAGAATTGATCATTTTTTAGTTTCAAATTCACTAATTGATCAAATTAAAGATATAAATATCAACAAAGATCCTCGTGGAAGAGAAAAACCCTCTGACCATACTCCTATTGAAATTACTTTAGCTTAAAGATTTAATTTTATTAACTAACTCTTCGTTTATATTTCTTGGACCAGTGTCCAATCTATTTTTATGACGTCTTTCTCCTGGTAATCTTACTTCACCCATTGATTTCATCTTCTCAAAAAATTCTTCTGCATGTTTTTGCCAATCAGTTCCTGAAGTTTTATCTGGACTAATTGCTAATATGAATTCACCCCCACTTGGAG
>LUMP01000531.1_pt1 | contig 14351 bp, 20 predicted proteins | sample 729641 | NCBI WGS metagenome assembly LUMP01 (sample SAMN03860260, study PRJNA289734) | marine metagenome | biome: seawater column; feature: ocean; material: water; isolation source: Red Sea water column Station 12 - depth 47m | place: Saudi Arabia: Red Sea | collected 2011-10-15 | depth 47 m | reverse complement strand
TAGTATGTGAATCAACCAAATTCTCATCTAAGGGGTTTACTTCAAAAATATCTTTTAAAAAATATTTTTGTTTAGAGTGATAACTACAAAGTAATACAGATGATTTAGAATCTCCAACATGAAAAGTGGTCAGATTTACAGGTTTGTTAATACAACAGATTCTATCTACTTTAATTCCAGTTTGCTGAGTTGCCATTTCTAACCAAACTAATTTTTGAATTTTATTTAAATTTCGAATAGATTGTAATGCCAAAGTTTGTTTTTTGATTTGTCTTAAAGTTTTTCTAAGTTCGGGGGATAAATTTTCTAACAACATTAAAGATAAAATTATGGTTTACATAAATTTATCATACTAAAAAAAAGATAATTAAATAAACTAGGAATCAAAATAAGATTATGACAATTGCAAAAGAAAATAAAGAATTTATCAATAGTTTAATCGAATATTACATCAGTGAATCTGAATCATATAAAGAAATTGCAGAGAAATTTCGTCCAGAAATAGAATCAGTTCAAGATACAGCATTTGGAATAATTACAGGATGTCAACAAAAACAGAAAATCAAGTAAAAGAAAAAACAGATTGAACTAAAAACTAGGCATAAAAAAGATGAAAATCGAGTAATTTTAGAAAAAAGCAGTACAGTTTAATTTGAATTCAAAAAAGCATAATTATGAAAATTGATGGTAGTAAGATCATATTTGGTTTAGGAGTAACGGCTGCAACTGTTACTGCAGTAATGGCACTATACTTTTCAATTCGTTAAAGATAAATCATTAAGATTTGATTAACAATTAATGTCAGCAACTAATGAATTTAAAATTACACAGATAGTTGATAATGGACAAATTATACAATTAACATTAATTGAAAATGTTTCAACAGAACCAATTTCACAAAAACAATTAATCATTGAAAATGTATCGAAAAAATTAGATGCAGAAACAAAAGAACAAGTAATGCCATTATTAGAAGCAATTTTACAAGCACAGCCAACTGTAAACATGAAATCATATCAACAAACACAAATTACAATTTCGATGCCAAAATCAAGATATGATGGAATGGGAAGACCACAAGTTGGAAATACAATAAATGTAGATTTAAAAAAAATCTAAAGTTTTGAATTTACTTCATCAATAGTGTGTAAGGGTAAAGAACATGAAAAATCTTTACAAACAAAAACTGAAGTTTGTTCTTCAAAAGTTTTCCCAGAAAAGAAAGGATAAGCAGAGAGTTCATTTAGCTGTTCAGAATTTTTAACACTTACCATGATAGAGTTAGGCAAATACAAAGTAAATAGAGAATTACAAAGTTCAGAATTTTCAGAATTTATTATGGTAATTTCAACAGGTTTTTCCAAATACATAGAAATGGTGTTTAAGAGATATCCAAATCCAAATGGATTTTCAGCTGCCATTTGTGCCTGAGATTCCATAATTTTTAGGGAAATATCAAGAAAAGACTGCTCTTGAGACAAATGATACAAGCGTAACATAACAAAGGCAGAAACAGAATTTCCAGATGGTAAAGATAAATCATAATTACTTTTTGGGCGAATAATTAGTTTTTCATGATTGTCAGAAGTCATAAAGAAACTACTATTTTCTGAATCCCAGAAATGTTCAATTAAATGACGACCCAATTGTAATGCAAGTTTGAGATATTTTTGATCAGGTTCGATTTCAAAAACATCCAATAATGAATTAATGAAATAGGAATAATCTTCAAGATATCCATTAATTTTTGCAGTTCCATTTTTGTATGTTCTCAATAACTTATCATCAACATAGAGATTTTTTTCAATAAAAGAGATGCAATCTTTTGCTGCATCAAGATATCTAACATCATTTGTTACACGATAACCTTTTGCAAAAGCAGTAATCATTAATGAATTCCAAGATACTAGGATTTTATCATCTAATCCAGGTGAAATTCTTTTTGAACGTACTTCCAATAATTTTTTTGAACAAGAATCTATAATCTCATGAACTTTTTGCTCAGATATTCCAAAATTAAATGCAATTGTTGAAGGATTAAGATTATTACAAAGAATACTATTACCTTCCCAATTACCACCATCTGTTACATCAAAATAAAGACAAAATATTTCAGCATCATTGCCAAGAATTTCTTTGATTTCACTTTTAGTCCAAACATAAAATTTGCCTTCTACACCTTCAGAATCTGCATCATAAGCAGAATAAAATCCTCCTTCAGATGAAGTCATTTCACGTAAAACAAAATCAAGAGTTTTTTTTAGCACATCTAGATAAAATGGATCTTTAGTAATTTGGTATGCTTCACAGTAATTTACAGGCATGAGAGCATTATCATAAAGCATTTTTTCAAAATGAGGTACTAACCATTTTGTATCAGTTGAATAACGATGAAATCCTCCTCCAATTTGATCAAAAATTCCGCCATTTGCCATTTTTTTCAAAGTTTTTAATGCAAACTCATTAAATTTTGGTAAATTTGCCATTTTTGCATAACGAAATAGAAATGAAATGTTTGCAGCGTTTGGAAATTTAGGAGCTGAACCAAATCCACCATACGTAGGATCACCAAGTTGGAATAGATTCATTGCAGCTTCATCAAGCAAAGGTCGTTCCAATGTTGTGGGTTCTGAAATTTTTTCAGTTTTATGTAAGGCATAGATGAAACTTTCTGCAGATTTTTCAATATCCTTTGGTTTTTCTTTCCAAGCTTGTGCCAATTGTCTACAGATACTTCCAAATCCAGGTCGTCCATACGAATCCAAAACTGGAAAATAAGTTCCAACATAGAATGGTTTTTGATCAGGAGTTAGAAAAATACTCAATGGCCAACCACCTTGACCCGTAGCTATTTGACAAACTTTTTGGTAAATATCATCAATGTCAGGACGTTCTTCACGATCAACTTTGATGTTTACAAAATGTTCGTTCATAAATTCAGCAACATCATCATTTTCAAAAGATTCATGAGCCATTACATGGCACCAATGACATGAACTATATCCAATACTCAAAAAAATTGGTTTATTCTCATCTTTTGCTTTTTTTAGTGCTTCATCATTCCATCCATACCAATCAACTGGATTCTCAGCATGTTGTAGTAAGTAAGGACTAGTTTCATGAATTAAATGATTTTCAACCATAATTAATCAAAAGAGTTTTGAATATTTGTACCTAGAGAGAGTCAACCCCATATTCCCTTCCCTTCAGTTAATTCATAAATTCGTACATTAATTCTTTTGAGAAATTTAGTTTTTGATTTATCAGCTTTTTTATCATGACTGTAATCTTTTTTCTTGAGCAATTCTTCTAATCTTGCTAATTGTTCTAAAGAGAGTTTATCAAATTCATGTTTAGATGAAGAAATCAATGTGAGTAATTTTATACGCTCACGATCTTCTGAAGTAATTTCAGTCATACACTAACTTACATTATTTTTAAAATAAACTTTGAAATCAACTAAAATAGATAAACATGAAATTGAAAGATCAGATGAAATTCTACTTAAAATTGAAGCATGTGGTGTTTGTCACTCACAACTTCATGGAATAGAAGGAGATTGGCAGCATATTGGAATTCCAGCAACATTACCAATTGTTCCAGGACATGAAGTTGTTGGCAAAATAATTGAGATTGGAAAAGATGTTACTAAATTCAAAATAGGAGACAGAGCTGGAATCACACCACTACTTGAAGCATGTAAAAGGTGTCAATATTGCGATGAAGGAAAAGAGTATCTTTGTGAATCATCAAAAATTACAGGAGAGACATTGAAAGGAGGTTATTCAGAATACATTACAGTTAGACAAGATTTTGCAACTAAGATTCCAAATGAAATGAAATCAGAATACGCAGCACCTCTATTTTGTGCAGGAATTACTGCATACAAAGCAGTAAAAGCAGCGGAGCCAGAAATAGATAAAAAAATTGGAATTTTTGGAATTGGAGGAGTAGGTCACATGGCCGTACAATTTGCAAAAATAGAAAATGCCAAAGTTATTGCATTTTCAAGATCACAAAAGCATTTGGATGTTGCAAAAAAATTAGGAGCAGTAGATGCAATGATTTTTTCAAATCAACAAAAAGAATTTTTAGATAACTTAAATCAAAAACATGGATTATTAGATGCTGCAATAGTATTTGCACCAGCAGATATTGTAACGGATACTGCAATAAAATCAGTTAAGAAAGGAGGAACAATTGTCATTGCAACAATTGGAGAAAGACCAGAATTCATTGCATTTGAAGAAAAAACAATTAGAGGTACATTGATTGGATCTACAAAAGATATGGAACAAGTAATCAAAATATGTAATGAAAATAAAATTGAAGTAATTTATGAAACATTTCCTTTAGAAAAAGCAAATGAAGCTTTAAAAAAATTAAAAGATTCAGAGATTGATGCAAGAGCAGTTTTAGTTCCAAGTATTTAGAGGTCAGATAAGAAAAAATGAATTGTAAAAGATGCCATCATACAGATGAAGCTCATGTTCCTGATCAAGAAAGTAAATTAATGATAAAGTTAGGAAAATGTAAAATTCCAACATGTACATGTTCACAATACATAAATCCAATTGAGGAAATTGATGAAGATTTATTGTAAGTTTAAAAAAACACTAAATTATTCCTAAATCATTTAATTCTTTTTGAATTTCTGAATCAACTCTTGCACCAGAACCACATTTACTACACATTCCTGTTTCATCAGGATCTTCAGACATTTTTTTCTCACATTCTACACATTTGTTTATACCCTTCTTGAAACCCATATTGATTATTCAAAAGTTTCATTTAGATAAATATTTGCAAAAAATCATTATAATTGAAAATTAAGTAATAATTCATATACGAAATAGATGTTTCAATTTCATGGATAAACACAAACCATCAGATGAGATGATAAAAGATCTGGATAATTTATTATCAAAATTAAATGGAATGGAAATTGTAGCATCAGATGATTTTCAAAAAAATTCAATTAAAATAATGAGAGCACTAATTGAAGGACAAATGCATTCAATTAATGAATTTCAACATATGAAAAAGGCATTAGATTTACTAACTTTACAGTTATTCGATGTACAAAACAAAGTTAAGAGTTAAGTCTAGTATCACTTATTCCACAATTATTACAACGATATAGATTAGATTTTTGTAGTTTCTTTTCCAAATTCATTTCAGTACCACAACACGCACAAGGAATCTTTTCATAATCTTCTTTAGATTCATCATTCATCTTTATCTGATTCCTCTGAATCTTTATCTGATTCCTCTGAATCTTTATCTGATTCCTCTGATACCCTTACAACATAATCAGGTTTTGGTTCAGATATTTCATCAACATTACAAGGAGGTTTGTACTGAGCTAGAATTTTTTGAATTACATTATGTCGTTTCTCATCACTTGATTCAAACATGGGCAAAATTGCCAAATACAAGGATTGTTCAGTGGCAGATTTTTGCAACCAACATTTGAATTGTTCATGAGAGGTAAAAAATGATTTTTCTTCAGTTTTTTGACAATCCCCAACATATAGCATTTCAAATTTATCTTTGTTTCTAGCTAAGATCAAATAGACCAATTTTTCCATTGGAGGTCCCCATTCAGATAGAGGAATTGGTCCCAGAAACTCATATTGGAGGATTTGAATGCTCAATGAAAGTAATTTGAAGTACTTTCTTTTCTTTTTATCGGAAAAAAGACTCTAGTGATAAGATCAAACAAGTAAAAATGACTTGAAAAGATTAAATTCAAGCCTTATCGATTTCACGTGAATGAAGAAATCCAGAAATTTAAGACAAGTTGGATATTCAATGATCTTAGTATCAGCTAGTTTATTGGCAGTATTAATAATCGGACTTGCCATTGGAGAAGATGTATTATTTGCAGATAACATGTCAAGAGAATCTACAGCCCATTTTAATGAGTGTAAAGCAAATGATTTCAAAACAGATGGATGTGAAATTTACTGGGACAGAATCAATACACCAATTTCTGGAATTTATGTAGATCTAGAAAATTAGTCTAAATTTCATTAAAACTGGAAATTATTTTTAACATCATTTGCTTTATTTTGATAAAATTTTGCTTTATTTTCATCATTTAATTCATTTACAAAAATATCTGCAAGTTGTTGAGGAGGATAAATGTCATCAGGCAAAAGAGAACATAATTTTTCCAGGCATTCAATTTTCTTTTCTAAATTAGATGTTTCAACATAACATGTGTATAATTCAAAGTAAATTTTAGAGTCATTAGGGTTTGATTTTAATTTTTTTTCTAATTCCAAAATTTTTTGTTCTGTTTTTTCAAGGGAAGAAACACTTGGTATGTTTTCTTTTATTTCAATACTTTTTTTAAATTTATCAAGAAATCCCATAAAATTATAGATATACACTAGAAATTAAGAATGTCTCTAAAAATTATCATTTAATAACCATTAGCAAAATCAGATATCATATTCTTATCTTTAGTTAAGCGATTCATTGCAAAGAATGCACCGCCAACGATTCCAGCTTGATAAAAAGTATATAGAAATATTCCAGAAGAAGTAGGATCTGATTTTGTAAAACTCAAAGCAAGAACCGTAACAAAAACAAAGGTACTAGCACACGAAACTAACCTATTAAGAAATCCTGTATCTAAACCAACAATTCGTTTTGTTGCAGCTGCCATCAAAGTAATACTTGAAATAATTAGAAAAGTAACACCACCATTTGCCATTACAAATGTATGAACCCATGTTAACAAACCATCATCAAAAATAGAAACATCAGGCATTACACTACCTCCATTAATTGCAAAGTTTACTGAACTAAACATTCCACCCATTACAAAAAAGAATAAGAATATTTTGACAATTGATCTTTTGATGGGACTTTGAATTTCAGATGGATTCACAGCTCGTTTAGTAATTTTAATTCCGTAGAGAAATCCTACTGCCATTGCAGGAATGAACATCAAATTAATCAATATAGGAGATTCTCGATTAATAGCATCAATCTGAGGATGAAATATCAAAAACAGTAATAGAGCTAAGAGAGCTGATGATGAAAATAATATCAATCCAAGATATTTGTGCCCAGAAGACTCAGATTGGCCACTCCAATTATACATTTTATGTTGTCATAAGAAAATGATTAAAAATACAGCCCAAAAATGATTTGCTCATTGAATCAATTCTGTTTACCCTTTTTAATGGAAATTGGTTGAAATAGTCATGGGAAAAGGATTTTCTATAATTGTAATTGGAGGCATAATTTTCATTTTTGGACTAATTTTTGATTTTTATTTCCCTTAACAAAATTGTTGCAAAAGAGCCACGAGATAATGAAAATTCAACTGTATTTTTCTCAGACATATAATCAGTACAATGAATTGCTGCTTGTCTAAATCCTCCTTCACTACTTACTTCTTGCATTTCTTTGATGAAAAAATCCTTTGGAGTTATTTCCTCTTCAGTTAAAATTTTTGAAATTGAATAATCAAATCGGGTTTTTTTGTAATAAGAATAACCAACAAAAGGTAATGCAAGATATTGTTCAACTCCATCTTTGAATTTTCCAATAATACTTTTTGAATCAAAACAAACATCACCAATTCCAGATTCAAATAAATTTTCACCGTTTGAAAATGCAATACTAAGAGACTTATTGAAAATATAAGATTGATATGCTTGAATATAAAATCGTCTTAATGATAAAGGGATTGCACGTATAGCACGTATAGAATCATCATGTTCAATCATTTCTTTTAAAACAATTTTTTCAATGTCCATTTGAGAAGGAACTTTATCAAAATATTGTACATAATTGTTTTTATCAGAAAGTTTTTCACGAATTTCTGTATTTTCTGTTGAATCATATGAAGAGGTAAACGAGAGAATTAATTCAACAGCACTATCAAAATCTCGTTGCAAAATTGCCTTTCCGATAAGATGAGTAACTGGTCTTTTGGAACCAAATCTTTGGTAACCATAAAAATTCAAGATAGAATTTTGTTCGTTAAAAGAAGAAAGTTCATCTGAGCAATCAGAAATTCGAATTTTAAAATTATTTCCTATCATATCCTTTTTTGATAATGGTTTTTTAGTAAAACCAATTTTTCTAAGGGAATATTTTTCAGTAGAAAAATCTTCTATAGGCTTACCTTTGTGAGGTGAACCAACAAATTGTTCAGTTACAGCTGAAGCATCTTTTAATCCAAGGGATTTAAGACGAACACCAGTTTTTCTAAAAATATTTGATAATGCATGATTAGTATCAATTTTTTTCTTTTTTAATTTGTAAACAGCATAACCACTTTCATCATTAATGGAATTTGTAACACGTTTAGAAATCAATTCAGAGACTTCAAAATCTTCAGGATTAATTCTAATTTTTCCACCAATGCCAGAAAATTTTGTGGTGTAAACTGAAATACCTATTTGACTATCAATTTCAGGTATCACTCTACAATCACTGTAAGATACTTACTGATTGCAACATCAGAAGTTTGGCCACCTAGTAAAATTTTGTATGTTCCAGGTATGGCTTGTTCTGAAGCAGAAATTTCAATATTTTGAGAATCAATGGATTCAACAACTAGAAAATCATGAGTGGTAGATACAATAGAAGTAATGTCAACAAGATCATTTTCAGACTGAGAAATAACGAAATAATTAGTAGTAGATTCACCTGGAGAAATGGTTACTTCGTCAAATTCAAGTTGAATGTCAAATGGTAATGGTACAGACGTATCTACAACACCAATTTTATTTTCAACCCATTCAGTAAACCAAATTTTTTCGCCAGATATAGCAAAATCAAAAATTTGTGCCACACCACAATTTTCCATTACTTCAATTCCAGAATCACAGTCACCCCAATTAGGATTTTTTGAAGGGACATGATATTCAACAAGGGTTTGTGTTTTAGGATCCATTACAGAAATATTATTTGCAGTTTGAGCATTAAAGACTAGTTTTCCCTGTCCATCATTTTCAATCCAATAAGGTCTTGAAATAGGAGATTTGACAACACCTGTTTGATTTCCAAATGTCTCAGGAATTGGATCAGCAGTAACATATTGAATGAATTGTTCAGTAGAAGGATCAAAACTAAAGAATGAAGATGAAGTTGTATCAGCTAACCACAAAGTTCCATCATCAGAAAAAGTTACACCGTTAGGAGTAAGAAGTTGTACAGGTAATGGGTAACCAACAATATAATCAATTAATGGTAAGAATGGTTGTCCAGAATTTGCAACATCATCAAGATAATCTTTTTGGTCAAACTGAATTAAAATTCCACCTTGTTGATATAACCAATTAGTGTACCAAATATTGTCATTTCCATCTATTGCAAAGTCAGATGTAACAGAATCATCAACAGGTGATGGTACACTTAGATAATTTACTTCAGTATCAGAGGGATTCACATCTAAAATAGTTAATTTATTGCCAGTAAAATCATTAATTATAATTTGAGAACCATCAATTCGAAGTTTTTGAGGTAATGTATTTCCTTCAGAAGGATAAGATAATCGCTCATATTCTTCATTCAAGGTAGAAAATTTCCAAACAGAATCATAAGTTTCATCAGTAAACCATACTGAACCATCAGGAGCATAATCAATTCCCCACATCATTGAACGAGCACCCTCAGGCCAAGTAGGATTTTCAAATTCTGTAAATGTTTGAGTGGTAGAATCAAACTTTGCTAAATTACCAGTATTAGTTTGAGCAAACCAAACATTACCATCATAATCAGATGTAATTGCTAATGGCATAGTACATTCTGTAGGAATAACAAATTCTTGAACAAACTTTGTAGATTTTGCAATTTTATCAGAACTACAAAATTGACTTCTTTCAACATCAGGATAATTATCAGCAGGGGTTCCAGTAATTGTTACTTCAGGATCATTCATTGCTGCATAATCCACATCCTCATCATATCCAGGAATCGCAATGAGAACTCCAGAAGTTAACATAATACCTCCAAGAAAAGCAAATGCCAAAATTCCTTTAGTCTGTTTTTTCACAGATTTTTTTGAACATTACTGTTAATATCTCATTCCCAGTAAATTACAATAATTTTAAATCACCAGTGACTTTATCAATCAAATTTTCAGGGGCAGGGCCAATTGATATACAGGTTGTAGTTCCAGGAGCCAATTGAGTATGACCAGCATCAGAAATTTCAGACCAAGGCAAATTCAAATCAATTGCATGTTTTTTTACTTCTTGTAATTCTTTAATCCCTGACACTTTTACAACAACTTTTTCTTGGCCACCCCACCATTCAGACCACCATTCAGGATGAGATTTTCTAACATGTTCAGAACCCATTACACATGCATGGCCAACTTGAGCAGCAATCTTACCTTTACCCATTCCTAAATCAGTTCTAACAGCAATTACTTGTTTAATTTCACTCATGTCATTTCTATACATAGGCACAATGAAAAACTTTGGAAATAAATAATTGACAAAGAACCAAAATCTGTGTACTACGATACAATTGTAGCAGGAGGTAGTATTGCAGGTCTATTAACTGCTAGAGAAGTGGCTTCTAAAGGATTTTCAGTATTAGTAATTGAAGAAGATTATGAGATTGGAACACCAGAACATTGTGGAGGATTAGTAAGTATTGCAGGGTTAGAAGAGTTAGGAATCATTCCATCAAGAAAAACATTTGATCATATGATAGAATCTGCAAAAATTACATCACCAAATGGAGAAAATTTTACAATTAATTCAAAAAATCAAAAAGTAATAGAGATCAGTAGAAGAGAATTAGATAAACAAGTTGCATTTCAAGCTCAAAAAAATGGTGCAATAATTAAAGTTAGAACAAGTTTTCAAGAAATTACAAAAACAGGAATTAGAACAAATGAAGAAGAAATTGATTGTAAAATCTTCGTAGATGCAAGAGGAGTATCATCATTAATTCATAAAGATAGAACAGGAATTTTATCATCTGCACAATATGAAATTTATGCAGATTGGATTAAAAAAGGAAAAGTGGAAGTAATTTTTGATCAAGAAAAATATCCAGGATTTTTTGCATGGATAATTCCATCAGATGAAGGAAAAGGAAAAGTAGGAATTGCTGGAAAAGGTGTTAATGTATCAGATACGTTAAATGAATTTCTTAAACAAAAAGGAGAATTTTCAACAATAAGAAAAATTTTTGCGCCAATTTGGATTAAAGGTCCAATCAAAAGATTTGTCGAAGGTAATACAGTCATTGTGGGAGATGCAGCTGGACAAGCAAAACCAACAACAGCTGGAGGAATTTTTACTAGTGGTATGGGAGGAGTATATGCAGGACAAGCCATATCTGCATTTTTGAAAACAAATGAAAGAAAAGAACTTGAAAATTATCAGAAAAAATGGACTGATAGATTTGGAAAAGAATTTGAAAAACAATTGTTAGCAAGAAAAATTTTAGAAAGAATGGATAATCAAACGATCAATAAATTATTTGAAACAATTACTCCAGAAATTATTAATGAGATTTCAGAAAAAGATGATTTTGATTTTCATACAAGTTCAATAATCAAATTATTAGGAATTAAAGGTTCATTGAAAACAGCTCAAACGTTAGTAAGTGGCGAATTAAAAAAAATCTTGGGTTAAGAATTACAAAATTTCCTAGGAAAGTATAAATGATGTTTCCAGAAAATTTGAGCATGTCATCTACTATATCACTACCAACGTGCAGTTGTTGTCATAGACCAATTATGCCTAATGATAAATGTGTAAAATTCAATTGCCCTGACTGTGATGACGGAGATCTTATTTGGAGATGTGAAAGTTGCAGAGAAGCAGCAAGAACCTATACCTGTTCTTCATGTAACTTTACGGGACCTTAAACAAAATGACTGATATTGTATTAATTGCAAAAATTCTTCCAACAGGAACAGAAGTTGATTTAGACAAATTAGCCGAAACTGTAAAAACAGCACTAAAAGATGGAATTACTTTGAATAGACATGAAAAAGAACCATTAGCTTTTGGATTAGAATGTCTAAAAGCACAATTTGTATTAGAAGATAAAGAAGGACAGATGGATTCACTTGAAGATACTGTAAGAGCAGTTGAAGGAGTCAGTGAATTTGAAGTACTTAGTATGAGTCGTAATTAACATAACAGTAATTAGCATAACAAGGATTAATTGATTTTATGGTACGCAAAGAAGAGCCTTTGCAGATGAGAATCGGCGAAGCAAAACAAAGAGATGTGGGAAAAAAGCGTGCCAGAGTAGGTCCAAAAGCAATGGATTTTCTAAAAGCAGAACCAGGGGACGTTATTGAAATAATGGGTTCAAGAACAAGTTGTGCAGTAGTATGGCCTGCAGATGAAGACGAAAAATTCCCAGATATCATTAGGGTTGATGGCCAAACAAGAAAAAATGTAGGAGGAACTCTAAATGATATTGTTAAGGTAAGAAAAGTTATTTCAAAAATTGCAAAAACAATTACACTGACACCACTTAATGATGCTGTAACAATAGATAAAGAATTTACAGATTTTGTAAAAAATAGATTAAAAGGATTACCTGTTACTCATGGGGATGAAATTTCTGTAATGATTTTAGGAAATTCTATGGATTTTAAAATTACTAAAACATCACCAAAAGGAATTATAGACATAGACCGTACAACTGAATTGAACATTTCAACAGAAACAACAATTGATAGAAAAGTTAGAGTAACCTATGAAGAAGTTGGAGGGTTAAAAGAAAAAACTAAAGCAATGAGGGAAATTGTGGAATTACCATTAAGACATCCAGAATTATTTTCTAGATTAGGGATTGAACCGCATAGTGGGATTTTATTATATGGTCCGCCAGGATGTGGAAAAACATTACTTGCAAAAGTTATGGCTAGTGAATCAGAAGCTAACATGTTTCCAATTAATGGTCCGGAAATAATGAACAAATACTATGGAGAAACAGAAGCAAAATTAAGAGATATTTTTAAAGAAGCAAAAGATAACTCGCCAAGTATAATTTTCATTGATGAAATTGATGCAATTGCACCAAAAAGAGAAGAAGTTTACGGAGATGTTGAAAAACGAGTTGTTGCACAATTATTGGCATTAATGGATGGATTAAACGATAGAGGAAACGTCATTGTATTAGGAGCAACCAATAGACCAGACAGCGTAGACCCTGCACTAAGACGACCAGGAAGATTTGACAGAGAATTTGAAATAAGCGTTCCCAACGAGGATGGGAGATATGAAATTTTACAAATCCATACAAGAGGAATGCCAATAAATGAAGAAATTGATCTAAAAGAACTATCAGCAGAATTACACGGGTATACAGGTGCCGATATCAAATCATTGTGTAGAGAGGCTGCAATGAAATCAATTCGCAGATATTTACCAGAAATTGATCTTGAAACTGAAAAAATTTCTTCTGAAGTTTTGCAATCAATGCAAATTAAATTAATTGATTTTCATGATGCTATGCAAGAAGTGGTTCCTACAGCTATGAGGGAATTTTATGTAGAAAGACCAAAAGTTTGGTGGAATGATGTAGGAGGTTTAGAAAGCATTAAGAAAAGTTTAACAGATAACATAATTACAGCAATTAAAGAACCAAGTAAATTTACTAAAATGGGGATTAAACCTCCAAAAGGAGTTTTGATTTATGGTCCACCAGGATGTGGAAAATCATTACTTGCTAGAGCAGTTGCAACAGAAACTAGTGCAAATATGATTTTAGTAAGAGGTCCAGAAATTCTTTCAAAATGGGTAGGTGAATCAGAAAAAGCAATTAGAGAAATTTTTAGAAAAGCAAAATCATCATCACCGTGTATTATAATTTTAGATGAATTAGATGCACTAGCAAAATCAAAATCAGGAGAAGGAGGTTCTGGCGAAACAATACTTAGTCAATTATTAACAGAAATTGAAGAAGGAACTTCTTCACGAGTTGCAGTTATTGGAATAACAAATAGACCAGATATTATAGATAATTCATTATTGCGAACAGGTAGATTAGATTTAGTTCTTTATGTCACACCCCCAGATGAAAAAAGTAGATTAGAGATTATCAAAATTCTAACAAAAAAAATGCCATTGTCAAATGACATAAAATTACAAGAAATTGCAATAGCAACACAAAATTACACTGGTGCAGATTTAGCAGCATTGTGTAGGGAAGCAGCAGTTAGTGCAATGAGGAATAAATCAACTAAAATCAATAGTCGTGATTTTGCAGACAGTCTAAAACAAATCAAGCCATCAATTACAACAGAAGTGGATCAGTGGTATAATACCATAAGAGAAAGTATATCTAATGTAGTGCCCAAGACAGGAGAGAAAGCATTTTACGGTTAATCATGACAATTC
>LUMP01000483.1_pt1 | contig 14380 bp, 14 predicted proteins | sample 729641 | NCBI WGS metagenome assembly LUMP01 (sample SAMN03860260, study PRJNA289734) | marine metagenome | biome: seawater column; feature: ocean; material: water; isolation source: Red Sea water column Station 12 - depth 47m | place: Saudi Arabia: Red Sea | collected 2011-10-15 | depth 47 m | reverse complement strand
TTGATTTCACGCTCAACAATATCGGATTGAAGGAATTGGACTTTCAGCTCTCCTTCCTCGACCACCAAAAAAACACTCTCCATCCAGAAGGAGTGAATCGATTCGCCATCAGCAGTTTTGAATATGCCATTGTTGTAATATGAGATGTGAGCAGAATCGGTTCCAAGTGTCACTTTAAAATCTGAAAGTGTCCAATCTGTCTCTACTATTGAGCCCGTTGCTTCCTCTATGAATTCATGGAATGTTTCTCGGTCGAGATCCAGACCGTCTTCAAAGATTTGAAAGTCTTCTGTGGTCACTTTGAAAAAATTATCTTTCTCATATCGATCGACATCCAATAGATAGAAGAACTCTTCGAGTTTTGCGATTGCTGTTTCTTCTGATATTTCATAAGAATAGGCATTCAAGCCAATGATCAGCGAAAGGGCATAGATTAATTTTTTCATTCCTTTACTCTCCTTTTTCTGGATTTTTCATCAAGAAGTATACATTGCAGATAATGACCACCGTCTGCCCGTGTTCCTTTCACAATTTCAAAATCAAAGTCACAATATTGACCAATTGTTTGCTCTATGTTCCAAGCACTGATGGATTCACCACTTGAGACTGCCCAGAGCAAGTCCCCGTTTTCGCACTGTTTTTTAATGGCATCTTTAAAATCATGAAAGTTTTTGCCTTTGATCCAGCAATATTGATTTTGTATGCCATTGTCTTTTTCATCAGCCCAAGCAGGATTAAAGATAAAAAATGAAAGAATCAGGAGAATCATAAAAACAGTAAATGAAACGTTTCTCTTGACCTGTTTTTCATCCAGCTTTTTCATTGAACATATCCTTTGGCAATTACCAAATGAATGTCTTGAGTATTGGAAATAGATTCCAATGGATTTTGATTTAGGATCACGAGATCAGCCAGCATACCAGCTTCTATTGTTCCCATTTTATCTTCTAAACCAAAGAATTCAGCAGGTGTGATCGTGGCAGACTTCAATACTTCAAGGTTTGATAATCCAGCTTCAGCAAGAAGCTCAAGCTCTTTATGTAAGCTATAGCCCGGTGTGAGGTAACCAATTGGGGTGTCTGTTCCAGCGATGATTTTTACACCTTCTTCATGCATTGTTCTGACAAGTGAAAGACTCCACTCGTCAAATTTCAGTGCATTTTCTGTGACATCATTTGCAGAAAGCCGAATTGATCCATCCATCCAATCCTTCTCTGCAGCCTCAGGAAGATCTTTATAGGTTTCTCGCCATTCTGGATCTGCATAAAAACGTCTTGAGTCAAATGTATTAATGGTTAGTGTGGGCGTTTGGAAAACACCATAGGCAGAGAGTTTTTTGATGATTCGAAGACAGCGCACATCATCGGTATTATCAATGGCATAGTATCTTTGAGAAGAATGTATATGCGTTCGAAGTGCTGACCCTGCAATTTTTTCTTCATTCTCTAAATCAGATTGTCTCTCTATCAGAAGATTGTCAGCGTCTTTCGCACAAGCCAGATCCATATTTCTGACATGTTGCATGCCTCCAAGTCCAGCCTCGATTGCCTCCTCAAGATCAATACTGAGTGGCACATGTCCGGTTACTCTCAAACCATTCTCTTTTGCCACTTGCAGTAATACCAAGTATGTTTCTCTCGTTAGCATCTCATATGATTTTAGAAAAGTGACTCCCTCTGCAATCAACCCATCAACGACACCACGTATATTAGAATTCTCATCAATCCCGATGGATAGATTTGGAAAACCAGGCTCCATTCCTTTGTAGACTCTGTCTGCACCATCAATCAACGGACCCGCATAAAAAAGCCTTGGCGTGGAACTTGGATTTTCTTTGATATAGTCCAATGACGGTTTTAGCTCCCTAAGGATAGCTCCTGTATCTCTGATGCTGGTGACACCATTCTTTAAATAAAGATCAAAATGTGTTTTATGATCAATCTCAGGTACAAAAGTGAGATGAACGTGTGCATCCCATAAGCCTGGAATCAGATATTTGCCTGTACCATCTACGCGCTCGAGATTTGAATCACTCTCTCCAATGGATGAATCTAATGTAGATCCTATGGATTGTATTAAGCCATTTTCAATGAAAACAGTTTGCCCATTTCTTACCTCATTTTTTGCATCAATGACGGTGATATTTTCAATCACGATTGCTGAATGCAAAGAAATGCATTGAAGGCCGATCAATACAGCCAAAAGCCTTATTCCATTTTTCATATCCCCTCCGAAATCACAAAGTCTCTCACTGAACAATCATTGATGTGTTTCAATGCCTCTTGATACTCTGAGCCAGCATAGACTGCTTCAGCGATTTCAAAACTTGGAAATTCAACCAAAACAGTTCTTTCAAGTTTTGCATTTTCCTTATTGGTTTGTTGTCCGCCTCTGACCAAGAATTTCCCATCGTTTTTTGCAACGATTTCAGTTGCAGCCTTTGCATATAATTCAAAGGCTGCAGGATCATGATATTCGCACCTAACTATCCAGTAACCTTTCATACGGCCAAACCTCCATGCCATGAATGGCATTTCTAATATCCATACTTAAATTAACACTCCCAACTCGTTCCTCGGTTTCAAGATTAAACAAAGAGATTGAGGAGGGCGATGAACCGATGGCGATATGATTTTCATCAATGACGCACAGACCTCTTGCAAATCCTTGTCTTGCCACACGACTGTCATCAAAATCTCGATGCGTCAATTCTTCCTCTGGGAATAGTGGCACTCTGAAATTCACCTCTGAGCCATCTCTTTTCACCCATCGTACACAATTGCTTTGCGTGTCATTGAAAAGAACGCCGTCTTTGAATGGCCTCGAGTTGTGTGTTCCCTCAGGTAAACTACAGAATTCTGATGGGTTCAGATCAGTGTCCATTCTGATCAAGGCATTGGTTCTCAATCCGCTCGCAAATAAACCCTTTTTTGAGCATCGCACATTGTTGAGGTGCAAATTGTTCCCAGGCTCAGGACCATCCTCTGTTTTTGGATCATAGAGTTGTGACTTCCATCCCTCCTGGGTTTTTCGAAGGTGCAATCCACGGGTGAATTCATCTCGATCGAGATCAAAAACCAAAAGTGAATCAAATCCTGTAGAAGTAATGAAAAGTAGGTTTTCAAACCGGTTGATTTCATGCGCATGCTTCAAGAATCTGTTCTTATAGGATCTTTTGACTTGAAAATTAGGATCATAGACAAATATTTCATCACTTGCCGCGATATATATTTCATCACCTCTAAATTCTATGCCTCTGAGCCCTCTATCCCAACCTCTGCCGGTGAAGTCAATCCCAGAGTCATCCCAGTCCACAACCAAGTTTGCCTCTTGTTTTTGAAAATCAACAAGATAAATACCTCCATGGCTTTCACCTTGTTGGCTTCCTCTTACAACAGAAGTTGCTATGATGGTTGGTAACTTTTGCATACCTTATTGTAATCCATATATATAATTTCTGAGTAGAGGTTTAATAATGTTTTCAAGCATGAATCAAACTAAGTGCATTTTTTATTCAGCAATATTGATGATCTTTTGTGCGCCAGCTTTGCACTCTCAAAATCTTACGGATATTTACTGTGGTCATTTATTGAATACTGAAACTGGCAATTGGCTTAGAGACATTTTAATCAAGGTGGATCAGGGCTCTGGAAGGGTGAAAGAGTTAGCGAGTTATACCACAGTAAGTAAGGATAACTCTGGAAGCAGCTTGGATCTATCGGATCAGTTTTGTTTACCTGGCTTGATCGATATGCATACCCATATTTCAGAGGATGTATCAGGAGATCTAATCGAGTTTTACACCATTTCTCAAGAAGAGCAGCTAAAAATTGGAAGAGTGAATGCAAGAATCACACTTATGGCTGGGTTTACCACTGTTCGTGATGTGGGTGTTTATATTGCATGGACGGATAAGAGACTCAGAGATGAAATAGATGCAAAAATGACTCCTGGACCAAGAATGAAAGTGGCTGGTTATTACTTAACCATACCCGGTGGTGGAGGAGAGGTAGCAGTTCCAGGATATGAAGGCGAAGTTCCTGATCACATCAGAGCAGGTGTGGCAAGGGGAGCGGATGCATTTCGAGAAAAGGCAAAGAGGGTAATCGAAGGCGGTGCTGATCATATAAAGCTCATCGCTTCAGGAGCTGTGTTGGCATACGGAAGTTTACCGGGCAGTCCAGAAATGACTCAAGAGGAAATTGCAGCTGTCGTAGAGGAAGCTCAGAAAACAGGGATAAGAGTAACTGCTCATGCCCATGGGGCATTGTCGATAAAGCAGGCTATTTTGGCTGGTGTCAAAAGCATAGAGCATGCATCTTTGATTGATGATGAGGGTATTGAGCTTGCAAGGAAAAATGGTGTTTCTCTGACAATGGATGTCTACAACGGTGACTATATTAATGAAATGGGTCTGCTGGATGGTATGCCAGAAGAGTTTTTGCAAAAAAATAGAGAAACGACTGAGATACAGAGAGCGAATTTCAGGAAAGCTCATGAGGCAGGAGTGAAGATTGTTTTTGGTACCGATGCAGGAGTTTATCCTCACGGACAGAATGCAAAGCAATTTAGCTATATGACAAAGCATGGTATGACCAAGCTTGAAGCAATTCAAGCAGCCACAGTCAGAGCTGCAGAGGTTCTAGGAATGAGTCAAGAAATAGGACAGGTAGAAGAAGGATTCTTTGCAGATATCATTGCAGTGAGTAATAATCCCTTGATCGATATTAACTTTAACCACTCCATCAGTTGCTTTAACTGGAGTCACATTTTCAATATCAGCATCTGGATATGATCTTGAGCGATCCTGTGACTACAGGCTTGAACTGGAAGGAAATTTTATTGAACCATCAGCTTGTTCTTCAGAGGAAGTTATTGAATTTGATTTTTTGAGATTCACTGAGGCTTCATCTGAATCAGCAAAATTAATATTGGATGGTAATGTTGTTTCTGAAGAGGTCATCAATGTTCTTCCTGGATGGGTTTCATTGCTACCACCTCTGATCTCAATTCTTATGGCCTTGCTTTTCAGGAGTGTGGTTCCAGCGCTTTTTTTAGGCATTTGGATTGGGTCTTATGCAATTACCGGCTTTCAGGCAGATTCTATTTTGGAGAGCCTCTTGAATATTACCTCTATATATGTGAAAGATGCTCTAGCCAATCCTGATCATGCTGCAATTATTATTTTTAGCTTAATGATCGGCGGCCTTGTTGGAATCATTTCAAAAAATGGTGGCATGCAAGGCATCGTAAATAATTTGTCCAGATTTGTGAGTTCATCAAATCGTGCTCAGCTTGCAACATCGTCATTGGGAGTGGCAATCTTTTTCGATGATTACGCAAACACACTAGTTGTTGGTAATACGATGAGAAAGGTCACTGATAGTCTCAAAATATCAAGAGCCAAGCTGGCATTCCTTGTGGATGCAACAGCAGCACCAATTGCTTGTGTTGCATTAATAACCACTTGGGTTGGATATCAGGTTGGAATGATCGATATATCAGTGAGCCAAATCAGTGAAATTGAACAATCTGCTTATTCACTTTATCTCAATTCTATACTCTACAGCTTTTATCCATTATTCATGCTTTTATTTGTTTTCTTGGTCGCAGGCACAGGTAAAGATTTTGGCATGATGTATCAGTATGAGATTGCTGCACGTTCAGGAAAAGACCCTTCTCTTCAACAAAAAAGTAAGGGTTACACAAATGATGATGAAACAAAGCAGCTTGAACCAGCAGATCCATCTAAAGCAAGAGCTTTTAATGCATTCATTCCAATCTTAATGTTTATTCTTTCCACAATTGCAGGACTCTATAGCACTGGTGAAGGCGAGAATCTTCAGGATATCATTGGTTCTGCAGATGCATATACTGCTTTGTTATGGGGCTCATTGGCAGGCGTTCTAACTGGGTTCACACTAACAATACTTCAACAAATTTTGTCACTGGAAGAAACTGTGCAGGCTTGGTATGAGGGCGTGAAGTTTATGATTTTTGCAATCATTGTTTTGATTTTGGCATGGTCCTTGGCTCAGACAACAGAGATTTTGCAAACAGCGAACTATTTAGTTTCGATATTGGGAGAATTCTTACCAGTTCCATTGATTCCAACTGTCATCTTCCTTTTATCTGCAGCAACTGCTTTTGCTACAGGATCCAGTTGGGGAACAATGGGTATTTTTTACCCAATTGTTATTCCTCTGGCTTGGCAGATCATGTTTTTAAATGGTGTTGCTGACATGGAGCATATTCATATTATCTATTCATCAGTGGCATGTGTAATTTGTGGAGCAGTTTGGGGTGATCATTGTTCTCCGATCTCTGACACTACAATTATGTCTTCCATGGCATCCGGTTGTAATCACATTGATCATGTTGCAACTCAACTTCCTTATGCATTGAGCGTAGGAACCATTGCATTGCTTTTGGGGACAGTTCCAACGGGTTATGGCGTTTCACCTTTGATTATGATCCCAGTTGGACTCCTTACTGTATTTATTTTGTTATCAATTTTTGGAAAAAGAGTGGAGTAAAGAATGGAGAAAGTTTCATCCAATCGAAGTTTTAATGGAGTTCATGAAGTTTGGTCGCATGATTCAAGCGCAACATCATGCAAAATGACATTTTCAATATATCTTCCTGATAATCAAGATGGGAAAAAACTGAAAACTTTAATCTGGTTATCTGGTCTGACCTGTACAGAGGAAAATTTTAGAGTGAAGTCAGGTGTTCAAAGATTTGCATCAGAGCAAAACATGATAATTGTTTCACCAGATACCAGCCCGAGGGGTGATGATGTCCCAGACGATCCAAATTATGACTTTGCACAAGGTGCTGGTTTTTATCTCGATGCAACTGAGGAACCTTGGTCTAAGAACTTCAGAATGTATTCCTACGTTGTAGATGAACTCATTCAGCTTATAAAAGATCATTTTCCAGTCGATTCAAATCGTCTAGGCATATCAGGGCACTCGATGGGAGGCCATGGCGCTTTGACCATTGCAATAAAGAACCCAGATACATTTAAATCTGTCTCAGCCTTTTCTCCTATTTGCAATCCAATAAACATCCCATGGGGGAAGAAGGCTTTCTCAAAATATCTTGGAAGTGACGAATCTTCATGGCAGAACTATGATTCATGTAGTTTGATTGCTAACAAAGGATGGCAATCAGAAATTCTAATTGATCAAGGAGATGAGGATGAGTTCTTGGCTGATCAATTAAAGCCAGAATCATTCGTTAAAGCCTGTGAGGAAAATAGTGTTTCAGTTACTCTCAGAATGCAGCCAGGTTATGATCATAGTTATTTCTTTATCTCGACCTTTATTCAAGATCACATAGAGTGGCACAGTGAGAGACTATGATGTGTGTGATTTGAGTTCGCTCAAGTACCACTTGATGAACCGACGTGTACTTTGCTCTTTATCGGTATAAGGCCCTGATTTATATTTGATCGAGTTTACACCTTTTTGGTTATTCACAATGATCGTTTCATCAGCATAAGTGGTCACGTCCCAGAGCCACATTAGTTTATCTTTATCATAGTCCTTGCCTTCTTCCGCATCTTTGTTAACAAGCCAATAAATATCGCACTGACATTGATTTTGGCTTACTGGGGTAAAGATATAACCAACGATATGGTCACAATATGCGAGGAAATAACTAACGGGACCAATATTAAAGTCTGAACAGCCTTGATTAAATTCTTTTATGTCTCCCAAGAGTGGAGCCAGTGGTTTACCATCTTTGCTTCCAGTCATATAGCCATCAAATAGTGCATATCTTGAGTAGGCATATTGTTCTTGATTGGGATCTTTGTTTGAAAAATCTTTATTGACTTCAAATTCTCTGAGCCCACAGCTCTCTAAATTTTCCATCATTTTTTCTTGAGCTTCATCAAATCCAGGTTCATCTTCGATTTTAAGTGAGTGTGAGAGAGAGTATTCGGGGTGAGCTGGAGCACAGTGATAGCATTCTTGATAATTTTCAACTGCAAGCTTCCAATTTGAAGCAATGGGATAGTTTTTATGAGCGGCAACTTTTAGATCTTCAAATCCAAACATCTCAAAGGGTTCTTTCAAGTCACTTTGAAGATTTGCTAAAGATTGAGGATTATCCGAAAGGTTTATGAGAAGCATTCCAGAGACAGATGCAATATTACACGGGTGGAGTCCAAGTGTTGATTTATCAATGCCTTCTCTCAGACTCTTTGCTGCCAAAAGCTTTCCATCAAGATTATATGTCCAGCTGTGATATGGACATGAAAAGCGTGAGGTGTTTCCACTTTCCTCAAGACAAATTCTCGAACCCCGATGACGACAAACGTTAAAGAATGCTTTTACTTCATTATCTTTATTTCTAAGAACAATAATTTCTTCATCAAGTAATTTATATACGAAGTAATCGCCTTTATTTGGAATCTGTGACTCATGTCCTATGAAGATCCAGCTATCATAGAAAATATGGTTCTTTTCAAGATCAAATATTGACTCATCTTTATAGAATCTCTGGTCGAGTGACCAGTCTTCTTGATGATGATTTAATAATTCTTTAATACTCTTCATGGTTATCGTCAAATTGGCTACGAATCTAACATAAATCTAAGTTTTCTTTAACACAATCTATGAATTACTTATGTTCTTCGTCTTTTTCTTTTTGATCGGATTTCCACCTCATTCTTTTCTGGGATTTTGAAAACCTTCTTTAATTCTGAAAAATCATCACTTTCATGAGGTATTGACATTGCTTTTACAAAATAGTCTTGAAAAAGAGGTTCAGTTGCAGTCTCAATTTTTTCAATTTTCCTTACAGCAGTTTCTATTTCTTGTCGACTTTCTGAATCTAGTAGGGCGATTCTTGCACCAGTGCTTGCTGCATTTCCGGAAGAAGATACTTCACTGATCTTACAGTTTGGTATGAGTCCGAGCATCATTGCGTATTTCACATCTATATGGCTACCAAATGCACCAGCAAATCGAATTTTATCGACCTGATTGATTCCAATCTTGTCCATTAACAGTTTAGCACCAGCATAAAGTGCAGCTTTTGCAAGCTGGATGGCACGAATATCATTTTGAGTGATCACTATCTTTTGACTTCCATCAAATAAAATATATGAGAATGTTCTACCGTCTTTAAAAATTAAGTCTGTTGTCCTTTCTGTTTGTTCTTGTATCAGACCTTCAGATGAAATGATTCCACAAAGAAACATTTCAGCAATTGCCTCGATGATTCCTGATCCGCAGATTCCTGTGACCCCTATGTTTTCTGTATCTTCTTCAAAACCGGACTCATCGGACCAAAGGTCAGAGCCGATGACTTTAATTTTTGCAGACAGTGTTTCAGGATCAATTCTTACTCTTTCAATCGCGCCAGGTGCAGCCCTTTGTCCAGAGTTAATCTGGGCACCTTCAAAAGCAGGCCCAGTTGGACTGGATGCTGCAAGTACTTTATCTTTATTGCCAACAATGATTTCAGCATTAGTTCCAACATCAACTATCAAGCTATATTTCTCTTCTTCATATGGTTTTTCTGCCAATATCACTGCGGCAGCATCTGCGCCAACATGCCCTGCAAGACAAGGAAGCACATAGACGGATGCATTTTCATTGATGCCTAGATCTAGATTTTTCGATAGTTCTGTTACTGAATCAGATGTTTCTAGCTTGAATGGTGCAACGCCTAGTGGAACTGGGTCAAAACCAAGAAATAGGTGATGCATGACTGGATTTCCAACCACAGTTGCTTCTAGAATTTGTTCAGGATCTATTTTATACGTTTCACATGCTTTCATGATCAACTGCTTAATTGAATTTCTTACAGTTTCAGTTAGTTTTTTTTCAGAGCCTGGGTTAAGCATGCAATAAGAAACTCGACTCATCAGATCTTCTCCAAATCTGATTTGTGGGTTCATTGAGCCTTCAGATGCGAGTACCTCACCGGTTTGAAGATCACTGAGATTGACAGCAAGCGTAGTCGATCCTATATCAATTGATACGCCGTAAATCTTTTCTACCAATCCAGGCCAAAAATCTACTACGCTATTTTTCTCCCGAACCGCAATAGTTATATTCTCGGACTCACTGAATGATTTGTAATCAAAGTTTTTTGGAAGCATTTGGCTGATTTCGATTTCCCAATCAACACTGAGCTTTTTCTTTATTAGTTCTTCAAGGTGATCATTAGAGTCAATTGATGACTGACCGATGTCTATAAGGTGCAGTTTTGATATTGGATTTATAGTTACAGAAGAGGCTTCAAATTCTTTTCTGACAACCTGTTGATGAAGCTGACTCTCTTCGGGGACATCTATGACGATGTCGCCAGAGATCATTGTTTGACAACCAAGCCTCCTTGATGGTCCCAATCCTTTTCTTTTTGAATATTTTATTTCTGATTCAGTTAATCGGTTGAGGTTAGAGAGGTTAGAAGTAATACCATGTTTTGCAAATTCTCCCTCGGTGGGTTCAATTTGACATCTTCCACAAATTGCTCGTCCACCACATACAGAATCAAGATCCACCCCAAGACTTCTTGATGCCTGGAGTATGGTTGTACCTTTTTCAAACTCACCCCTCTTTCCGGAAGGCATAAAGATAATTTGAAACTGATTTTTTTCAGCCATGGCTGTTAATCTAGCTCTTGGACCTTCTTCTTCTGGTCCTTTTTGATTTAGTGCCTGGTTCTCGATAATTGGCAATCCATTCTGAGCACTCTGGGTCATTGCCGGCAACCACATTTGCCGCTTTAACTGATTGCATTATTTCTTTTTCAAGAGGATTCGTAATAGCGCTTGTCATCCCTGCACCGATCGCCATTGCAATAAACGCTGTGTTGAGACCAAGTCTATTTGGCAATCCAAAACTAAGATTTGAGGCGCCACAAGTTGTATTTACACCCAAATCATTTTGCAGCATTTTGATCAGCTCCATGACTTGTTTTCCAGCGGAATTGATTGCTCCAATGGGCATAACCAATGGATCAATTACGATATCTTCTTTCGGAATTCCATGATCCATTGCTCTCTCAACTATCTTTTTTGCAACTTCATACCGAACATTAATATCTTCAGATATTCCAGTATCATCATTAGAAATTCCGATGACAGCACAGCCATACTGCTTAACAAGTGGCAACACTGCCTCTAACCTATCTTCTTCACCTGTTACAGAGTTTAGAAGAGCTTTTCCTTTATAGGCTTCTAGCCCAGCTTTTAGCGCGTCAATTATGGACGAATCTATACATAGCGGAATATCAAAATGATCCTGTATAAGTTTAATGCTATCAGCAAGAATTTTTGGCTCATCCGCCAATGGAACACCTGCATTCACATCTAACATTTGGGCTCCAGCCAGAACTTGTGCCTCTGCATCACTTAATACACGATCAAGATTTCCTGCTTTCATTTCCTCAGTTAGAAGCTTTCTGCCTGTCGGATTAATTCTTTCTCCAATAACAGTAAAAGGACTGTTCGGACCGATGATGATTTCTTTTCGGTCTGAGCTGATTTTTGTATTTGCCATATCTTTATTTACCTTTCTTTATGCCTTTAGATTTTACTGTTTTTTCTAGTAAATCATCTGAAAACATTCTCTCAAGTAATTCGATTTCGTCATCAACAATGGATTGTGGATTATCTGCTTCAATATTTTTAATATCTCTTCTCCAATCTGCCATGTAAGCATCACTTGAACCTTTGCCAGCCCTCATTGCAGCTCTATCAATTGCCTCTGCAAATCTTGGACTCATTTGTCTTTTAAATTTTCCTGATTTTGTTTTAAAAATAATATGTGAAGGAATGTCACGCCAAAATACAGTAATTAGTTTGCCCATTTATTTCATCGCCTTATTCAATTGATTTTCAAGGTTATTTAAACCAGTGAAGAGGGCAGAAAACTCAAGATTGAGATAATCAGCACATTCCCTAGCCTTTGATTCCAGAACATTGTCTTGTTTCTGTGCTAGATACACAACATTTTTATAATTCTTGAAATACTCTTCTTTTAAAGCCGGATATTTTTGAATACCAAGACCATCGATCACAAGTCGATCAAAATTTTTAACCAAAAAATCCGTGAGATAGAATGTTCCGATTTCTTTTTCACTTAACTCTTTGAAAACTGAGGATCCTGAATAAAACTCATAACAATGCGCACCATCTAACCTCTCAATATCATAATCTTTGAGTATCAAATCGATTAATCCTCCAGTGCCGCAGTCTGCATATGCTAGAAATATTTTTGAGTAGTCATTGATATTGGAATCAATGCTTTCTTTTATTTTTGCTGGCAGTATTTTTGGTGTGTTATGCAGGTCTATAATTTCTCTGACTTCATGAGCCAGTGCTCCACATCCAATGATAAGAATATCTTTCTTATGCTTCATTAGCAGATACTATTCTTTTTTCAATGGTATTACTATAATTGACCTATTAAATTATCTGGTCATACAAAAGAAATGCCCCACGTAAAATCCTATTATGCTGCCACAGCAAATCAGGAGCTAAGTTATGAAAAACTTAACTCTAATATACGAACGCAAGTATGCGTGATTGGTGCCGGCTTCACTGGACTCAATACAGCCATTAATCTAGCGAAAAAAGATTTCGACGTCGTTTTAATTGAATCTGAGAAGATTGGATGGGGGGCAAGCGGAAGGAACGGAGGACAACTCATCAGCGGTTTCTCTTTTAGTGATCATTTTGAAAAGAAAGGCACAGAAAAAGATATTCAAAACATTTGGCAGCTTGGTGCAAAATCTGCAGATCTGGTAAGAGAAAGGGTTTCTGAATTCTCGAAAGCACATGGATGAATTGATTGATCGATCAGAAGAATGGAAACAGTCTGGTTATCATCATAATTTGGAATTGGTTGATGAGAATCAAGTGAAAAAATACGTTAACAGTGATTCATATGTTGGTGGATTAATTGATTCAGGATCAGGCCATATTCACCCCCTCAATCTTTGTTTGGGAGAAGCAAAGGCAGCTTCAGAACTTGGAGTTATGATCTATGAGGATACCCATGCAGTTGAAATTTCGGGAGGAAGTCCAGCAAAGGTACTTACAGAGAATGGAATTATTGAATCAGATTATATTGTGATTGCTGCTAATGCATACATTGGAGACTTGAATAAAAAACTGAGAAGAATGGTTATGCCCGCGGCAAGTTGCATTATTGCAACCGAGCCTTTGAGTAGTGAATTAGCAGAAAAAGTGATTCCATCAGACATGGCAGTTTGCGATCAAAATACAATTTTAGATTATTATCGCCTCTCGGCAGACAAGAGAATGTTGTTTGGCGGAAGGTTTAATTACTCAGGTAAAATTCCAAGCGACGATAAAATAAAGATCGAGATAAAGAAGAGGATGGTGTCTGTTTTCCCAGAGTTATCAGAAGCGAGAGTTGATTATGCATGGTCTGGGAATGTTGCAGTAAGTCTCAAGAAGATTCCTCAGTTAGGAAGAATAGATAATAATATTCTTTACTCTCAGGGTTATTCAGGACATGGTGTTGCACCAACACATATGGCAGCTAAAGTTATTGCTGATGCAATTGACGGAGACGATGAAGTCTTGAATACACTATCATCTGTGAATCACATTCAATTACCAGGTGGAAAATGGTTTTCCAGTCCAGCGACAGCCATTGGCATGATGTACTATCAGCTAAAGGATAAGATTGCGAACTTTTCTAGATAGATATTCCTGATCGCTTCACTGTTTCAGGTATTGCGGATAGATTTCTTGGCGCCATTAGGTGAGCCCCATGAACACCTTCAATTTCTTGGAATGACTCAATAAGTTCAGCACAAATATTTATCCCTTCCTGAATTTGATCTCGAGCACTCTCCATCCTTGTCACAATGGAGTCTGGCATAACTGTTCCAAATAACTTATCTCGCATCCATTTTGCTGATTTATCGCTTCTTAGTGGACCAATACCGATGATGAAATAAAGCTTTTCAGATAGACCTGTTTCGACAATTCTTTGCATATACTTTTTTACCAGTTCAACGTCATAGCAAAACTGAGTTTGAATAAATCTTGCCCCAAAAGATGCTTTTTCATTTAAGGCCTTGGGTTCCCAGTTATCTTCAGGCTCATGCAAAATTGCTGCACCTCCAGCAAAAAAGTTCGATTTTGTTTGCAGTTCCTTGCCTGACATTGTTTTTCCCTCAGCATTCATCAGATCCATGATTGAGAGGATGGTTTTAGAGTTGATATCAAAAACAGCTTTAGCATCTTTTTGATCACCATTTTTTACAGGATCACCAGCAAGGGTTAAGACATTATTAATGCCAAGAGCAGAAGCTCCCATTAGATCACTCTGTATTGCCAGTCTATTTCTATCTCTGCAAGTGATTTGAAGTATGGGAT
>LUMP01000587.1_pt1 | contig 14523 bp, 15 predicted proteins | sample 729641 | NCBI WGS metagenome assembly LUMP01 (sample SAMN03860260, study PRJNA289734) | marine metagenome | biome: seawater column; feature: ocean; material: water; isolation source: Red Sea water column Station 12 - depth 47m | place: Saudi Arabia: Red Sea | collected 2011-10-15 | depth 47 m | reverse complement strand
AATTAGCTCCATACCAACCTGAGCAAAGATTTAGATTAAATTCTTTAAGTTTAGGGATTAATTCCTCTGATTTTTTTGGAAATTTACCACCAGACTCAATTCCAATAAATCCTGCCTGACTAGCTTCAGACAAACATTGTTCTAAAGAAGTATCACCACCCAATTCAGGCATATCATCGTTACTCCATGCAATTGGTGCTATTCCTAATTTCACTGACATAAAATTTATTAAAAAGTTAAATCATTTTTAAATGATGATGTTATGTGCATCAAGAAAATTATATTTTTAATTAGTGTTTAATTCATCATTAAAAATGTTTCTTGATTTTGTTTTTTAATTCTGTTCTATATTCTTATGATTAACTTTTCGTTAATGGGAGCAGGACGGATTGGAAAAATGCATGCTAAATTTATTGCAGCACATCCAAAAGCAAAATTAAAATACATTTACGACATTAATTCTGAATTCGCTGAAGAAGTAGCAAAATCAACAGGGTGCTCAATTGCTTCTTCACCAGAGGAAGCAATTAATGCAGATGACGTAGATGCAGTTCTTATAGCTTCTGCTACTCCAACTCATACTCAATTTATTACAATGGCAGCAAAAGCAGGAAAAGCAATTTTTTGTGAAAAGCCAATTGATTTAGATATTAATAAGGTAAATGAATGTATGGGGTTTGATGCCAGTCATTCAAAGACACAACAGGCAAGGATAAAAAAAGAAATTGGTGAATTGGAAATGCTTGTTATTACTAGTAGAGATCCTGAACCTCCTGGAATTGACTATTTAAAAGCTGCTGGAGGATTTTTTAGAGATACTACTATTCATGATTTTGATTTAACTAGATTTATATTAGGAGATGATCCTGTAGTTCAAGTATCAGCATTTGGAGGTGCTTTATTTGATAAAAATTCACAACAAGTAAAAGATCTAGATACCGCTATGTTTATTTTAAAATCAAAAAATGGTGTTTTAATTCATATAAACAACTCTCGACGAGCAGTTTATGGATATGATCAAAGAGTTGAAGTATTTGGTAGTAAAGGAATGGTAATCTCTAATAACCAAACTCCTACTTCTTTAGAAAGATACACAAACACATCAACAAATGAAAAAGAGCCTATACATTTCTTTTTTATTGAGAGATATGAGCAAGCTTACAGAGATCAATTTAATGAGTTTGTAAAATGTGTTGATAAAGATAACAAATGAATAATTATATATCTAATCAATCCCAACAATTTGAAGGAAAAGTCATAATTGTAACTGGCAGTACTCAAGGAAGTGGAGCTGAGACTGCGAAATTACTAGCAAACAGAGGCGCTAAAGGAATAACTATCTGTGGAAGAAATAATAAAAATGGAAACAAGGTAAAATCTGAAATAGAAAGCATAGGCGCAGAATGCCTATACGTTCAAGCAGATTTAGAAAAACTTGAGGACTGTAGAAAAATAGTTTCTGAAACTGATAAAAAATTTAGCACAGTAGATTCTTTTATAAATGTAGCAGCTTTTACTGAGAGAGGAACGATCTTAAGCACAACAGAGGAAAATTATGACAAAAATTTTAATGTAAATGTAAAAGCTCCTCTTTTTATGATGCAAGACGTTATAAAAATAATGATAAGAGATAAAAAAAAAGGAACTATAGCTCATATTTTATCAATGGCTGGATATAGTGGTATGCCTTTCTTAACTGCTTACAGTTCTTCTAAAGCAGCGTTAGCAGTAATGATTAAAAATGTTGCAAATTCAGTTTCTGGTCATCAAATAAGAGTGAATGGAGTAAATCTAGGTTGGACAGATACACCAGCAGAAACAGTAATTCAGAAAAAATTTCACAACGCAGATGATAATTGGTTAAAAAAAGCTGAATCAAAAGTTCCTTTTAAAAGATTAAACAAACCTTTGGATGTTGCAAAGATATTGGCATTCTTGTGCTCAGATGAGTCAGGAATTATGACTGGCAGTATTGTTGATTTTGATCAGACAGTTGCAGGATGGCATTCTTATTCAGCATATGACACCAAGGTATTAGATGATAGTATTTTAGGTGAGTGAACCTAATTAAAATTAATTTGTGAAAAAAAATAAAATTAAAGATACTGGTTTGGAAGTTACAGAATTAAGTTTTGGAACATCCTCTTTGGGGAGTATGCCAGATACTTATGGTTATGAAGTACCAGAACAAAGGGCTCAAGAAACGTTAAAAAGATTTTTTCAAGGTCCAGTAAATATGCTTGATACTTCAAGAAATTATGCAATGGGAGAAAGTGAAAAAAGGATTGGAATAGCAATAAAGGAAAATAAGGGTTGGCCAGAAAATTTTATCTTATCAACAAAAATTGATAGAAATATGGATACGCTAGTTCTTGATAAAAAAAGAACAAGAGAATCTATTGAAGAAAGTTTAAAAACTTTAAATGTAGACTCTGTGGATATTTTATTTCTTCATGATCCAGAATACGTAAAAGATGTAAATGATGTTACTAAAAAAGATGGGGCATTGGATGAGTTGTTTAAAATAAAAGAAGAGGGTTTAGCTAAGGCAGTTGGTTTAGCTATGGGAAAAATAAATATAATGTTTCCTCTTTTAAAAAATTGGGACTTTGATGTGATAATTAATCATAACAGATATACTTTATTAAACAGAGAAGCGGATGAAATGTATAGCTATGCTCACAGTAAAAATATATCTATTTTTAATGCTGCTCCTTACGCTGGTGGTGTTTTAGCAAAAGGTCCAAGTAACTTTAAAAAAATAACTTATCAAGATGTTACAGAAGAAAAACTTGCACCTGCTAGAGAAATAGAAAAAGTTTGTAAAAAATATAATGTTGAAATGGGTGCAGCTGCCTTACAGTTTTCAATGAAAGATAAAAGAATTACCTCTACTCTATGTGGTGTTACTAGTATTCAGAGTATTGAAAAAAACCTGTCTTGGGCTAAAACAAATATCCCAGAAGAATTTTGGAACGAAGTTTTAAAATTACCTTACTCAAGCAAAGATCCAGAATCTGAAAGAAAATATACACCTGGTTAAATTTTAAAAAAATTATAAATAAGATAATTATATATTTATTTTGTTAATTTAATTATCAACAATTTCTGGGGATAATTTTTAATTGTAATCAATTTTAAAAATACATAATCTATCAAACATAAATTAAAAAAGGAGCATAAATGAAAAAGGTTATTATCTCATTAATAATGATGTTTGGAATAATCTCTTCAACTTCATTTGCTGGTACTTTGGTGATTAATACAGATACATCTGATGCAGCACCAAAAGAAGCTTTTGAATATATTATTAAAAAATTTGAAGAAGAGAACCCAGACGTCACAGTAAAATGGAATGTTTTTGACCATGAAGGTTACAAACAATCCATAAGAAATTTTTTAAACACTGATCCACCTGATGTTGCAAACTGGTATGCTGGAAATAGAATGTTACCATTTGTAAGAGCAGGTTTGTTTGAAGATGTCTCTGATATTTGGAAAGACTCAGGTTGGGTAGACGGAAACCTTTCTGAAAATATGGAGCATGCTAAAAAATCTATGACGATTGGTGGTAAGCAATGGGGTATTCCTTACACTTATTATCAGTGGGGTGTGTATTACAGGAAAGATTTATTTACAGCAAATGGAATATCTGTACCAACTACATGGGATGATTTTGTAGCTGCATGCGCTACGTTAAAAGCTGCAGGTATTACACCTATTACAATTGGATCAAAGTATCTTTGGACAACAGCTGGTGTTTTTGATTATTTAAATCTTAGAACAAATGGCTATGAGTTCCATATGGATTTAACACTAGGTAAGGTTCCTTACACAGATCCAAAAGTGCAAGCAGTATTTGATAAATGGGATGAGCTTGTAAAGCCTGGTTACTTCTTAGAAAATCATGCAGCACTTAGTTGGCAAGAAGCTTTAACTCCTATGGTGAACGGTGAAGCAGCAATGTATGTGATGGGTAACTTTGCTGTTGCTCCTTTAAAAGAGGCTGGCTTAAGAGATTCTAATTTAGGTTTCTTCCAGTTCCCTGAAATCACACCAGGTATCCCAATGGCTGAAGAAGCACCTACGGACACTGTGCATATACCTTCTAAAGCTAAAAATAAAACTGATGCTAAGCGTTTCTTAATATTTATGTCTCGAGCAGATGTGCAAGAAGAGATCAATAAAATATTAGGTCAGCTTCCTATTAACAAGAACTCTAGTGTTAAAAAGGGAGATCCATTCTTAAAAGCAGGATTGAATATGCTAAATAATGCTTATGCAATGGCGCAATTCTACGATAGAGATGCTCCAGCTCAAATGGCATCAGAGGGTATGAAAGGCTTTCAAGAATATATGTCTAATCCTGACAGAAGACAAAAAATCTTAGAAAGATTAGAAAAAGTACGTCAAAGAGTTTATAAATAAACTTTTAACTTAACTGAGGGGCTTACTAGCTCCTCAGTTAAAAATTCGATTTCATCAATTTTTAAAATATAATTATATGGAACTAAATAATTCAAAAGTTAAAAGAATTACTTGGTGGCAAAAAAATCAAGTTAAAATAAGCCCATGGATTTTTCTAGCTCCAGGATTAATATTTTTTTCCATTTATGTAATAGCCCCGATATTTGTATCTATTGGCATTTCCTTTTATCAATGGGATGGATTATCTCCATCTATATATGTTGGTCTTCAAAATTACATTGAACTTTTAGATGATGAATATTTTTATATTTCACTTTGGAATAATCTTAAATGGTTAATATTTTTTATGTTAGCAGTTCCTATTGGCTTAGGACTAGCAATATTTTTAAATCAAATTGTTTTTGGAATTAGGGTCTATATCCACAAATTGCTTATTGTTTAATTTTATATTTAACAGGACTTAACAATATTAACCCTGAACAAATCGAAGCTGGAAGAATGGATGGTGCCAGAGGATTTAGTTTATTTTGGAACATTGTACTTCCACAATTAAGGCCTGCAACTTTTTTAGCAATTGTAGTAACTGTAATTGGTGCACTAAGAAGTTTCGATATGGTAGCAATAATGACTCAAGGTGGACCATATGGCTATTCAAATGTCTTGGCATATTACATGTTTGAGCAAGCTTTAAGTGAATACGGTTACAGAATGGGGTATGGGTCTGCAATAGCTACTGTTTTGTTCACGATAATGATGATTTACATTCTATTTTTCATATACAGAATGTATCGAAATGAGAGGGAGGATAATAACTAAATGTTCCCTACACCTATTCATCAAAGACCAATCATAAATCAATATATTTATAAAATATTTTTACCTGTCTCATTAATTATTTGGTTAATACCGATTTTTGGTATTTTAATAACATCAATAAGAGGTTTAGGAGATATTACATCTGGGAATATGTGGGGAATGCCAAATGAGTTTTTATTTTTTTCAAATTTACACGATGTTTTCACTAACACTCCAATGGTTAAATACACCTTAAATAGTTTTAAAGTAACCATACCAACAATGTTAGGTGCAGTTGCTTTAAGTTGTATGACAGGCTTTGCTTTAGCTAATTATAAATTTAAAACAAATCTATTAATATTTTTTATTTTTATAGCAGGTAATTTTGTTCCTTTTCAAATTTTGATGATTCCTGTAAGAGATTTAACTTTTAAGATTGGATTATATAATACAATTACTGGTCTTGTTTTATTTCATGTAGCATTTCAAACGGGTTTTTGTACCTTATTTATGAGAAATTTTATAAAAGCTTTACCTAACGAAATAATTGAAGCTGCCAGAATAGAAGGTGCTTCTGAATTTCGAATTTTCTGGAAAATAATTTTACCTCTAACAAGGCCTGCCATTGCTGCGCTGTGTGTATTAATTTTTACATTCATATGGAATGACTATTTTTGGGCTACAGTTTTAATTCAAGGTGATCATGCAATGCCTATTACTGCAGGTCTTAAGTCTTTAAATGGTCAATGGATTACAGCCTATCATTTACTCTCTACAGGATCTATAGTTGCAGCTATACCTCCAGTTGTGATGTTTTTTTTGATGCAAAAACATTTTATTGCTGGTTTAACTTTAGGAGCAAGTAAAGGATAGAATGGCAAAAAATTTTCCTAAAGATTTTCTATGGGGTACAGCAACAGCTAGTTACCAAATTGAAGGAGCTTTTGATAAAGATGGAAAAGGAAAAAGTATTTGGGATACTTTTACTCATACTCCAGGAAAAATAAAAAATAACGAGAATGGTGATACTGCAGTTGATCATTACCATAGATATAAAGAGGATATTGGTCTTATGAGTGATATAAAGTTAAATTCATATAGATTTTCTTTAGCTTGGACCAGGTTAATTCCTGAAGGTACTGGATCTGTTAATCAAAAAGGTATTGATTTTTACTCTAAAGTCATTGATGAGTGTTTAGAGAAAAATATAGAACCATTTATTACTTTATACCATTGGGATCTTCCACAGACTTTGCAAAATAAAGGTGGATGGGCCAATAGAGACTTATCAGATATTTTTGCTGATTATTCTGAAGTAGTTATCAAAAATTATGGAGATAGGTGTAAAAACTTTATCACTTTTAATGAACCTGCTGTATTTACAATATTTGGTTATGTCGATGGTTACATGGCCCCTGGTTATAAGGATCTAAATAAATATTTTGCTTCAGTTCATCATGTAAATCTTGCTCACGGAAAAGCTTTGAAATCGATGAGATCAATAAATAAAGATCTTAACTTGGGATGTACACTAAATATGGCTCCATGTATTCCAGCTACGAAATCTGAAGAAGACAAACATGCTACTAAATTATTTGATACATACTGGAATAGATCATTTGCCGACCCAATGTATCTTGGAAAATATCCTGATCTCTTAATTAAAGATGTATCGAAATATATTCGGGAAAAAGATATGGAAATTATAAATCAAAAAAATGATTTTATTGGTCTTAATCATTATCAACATTATAGAATTAAAGCAGATGATAATAATCTTCTTAAAGCAAGAGGTGCTTTTAATGATGAGTTACCTTTTGGGTTAGAGGATAAAAATATTAAATTAACTTTAATGGGTTGGGAAATAGTACCTGAGGCTTACTATGATCAAATCATGGATTTAAAAAACAATTATGGAAATCCAAATATTTATCTAACTGAAAATGGGGCAGCTTATCCAGATAAAATAGATGAAAATGGAGAAATTAATGATGATGATAGAATTGATTATTTTAAAAAATACCTCGATGCTGTTCACAAGGCGATAAATGATGGGGCAAAAGTAAAAAGTTACTTTGCATGGACATTTATGGATAATTTTGAATGGGCTTTAGGATTTGAAAAAAGATTTGGAATTGTTCATGTAGATTTTGAAACATTAAAAAGAACTCCAAAAAAATCATATTTTTTCTTTAAAGATTTAGTAGAAAATAATTCTATACCAGATTAATTTTTGGTGGATCACAACCAATTCTTTCGCAAGTTTTTGAAGCAACAGAATTCGCAAAAACTAAAGCATTTAACCAATCTTGTTCAGAAATAAATTTAAGATTTTTTTTATTCAATTTTTTGTTTTTCTCAAAATATTTTATAATGCCAGCACTAAAAGTATCACCAGCACCTACAGTATCTTTTACTTTTACTATTTTTGGTTTGTTAGAAACTTCAAGTTTATTAGTATAAACTTTTGCTCCATTTTTCCCTTTTGTTAAAATTACAGCACTTAAAGATTTTTTACTTAACCATCTATAAATTAATTTTTTTTTATCTTTATAACTTGATAAATATTTTAAATCTTCATCTGATAGCTTTATAATATTTGTATAGTTTAAAATATTATTAAAACTTTTTAGATATTTTTTTTTACTTGTAATAATTTTAGTTCTAATATTAGGATCAATAAAAATTGTTGTTGATTTATGTATTTTTTTAATCAGCTTAAGATTTTCTGAAGCTACTGGTTCTAAATATAACGAAAGACAAGTAAAGTAAGCTAAATTTAATTTATAATTCTTTGAATATTGATTTACCAAATTTATCGTTTGATAGATTAGAAAAATAATAAACGTTTGAGTTAAAACGCCCTAGCGCAATAGCTGTATTATAACCTGCCCCACCACGTATATTTTTATATGTTTTTTTAAATTTATTCTGAAAAACATCAATTAAATTTTCTCCAGATACTAATATCATTTAAAAAAATATGTTAAATGATTGAGGAACCTTTTTCATTAAATATATGGCAACGTGAGGAGTTAATTCCTACTTTAATTGTATCTCCAACTTTAATCTTTGTATCTCCATCGGTTTGTACAACTAATGGTTCACCATCTTTTTCTAAATACAGAAAAGTTCCTGATCCAAGTTTTTCAGCAACAAATACTTTTCCTTCCCAGACAACGTCTGAGATTTGATTAATTTCAAGATGTTCTGGTCTTATTCCAATTTTAATTTTATCTCCCTCAGAAACATTACTTAGTACCTTTGGGATACTTAATTTTCCTGAACCTAAAATATCTACCTCTGAAGAATTAGAATTTTTTGAAATAACAGTACTTTCGATAAAATTCATTTTCGGAGATCCAATAAAACCAGCAACAAAAAGATTTTTAGGAGAATTATAAAGATCCATGGGTGTTCCTTTTTGAGATACTATTCCTTGATCCAAGACAACTATATCATTCGCCAATGTCATTGCTTCTGTTTGATCGTGGGTAACATAAATCATAGTTGCGTTTAACTGATCATGAAGCTTTGCTAATTCAACTCTCATTTGAACTCTAAGGGCAGCATCTAAGTTGGACAAAGGCTCATCAAATAAAAAAACTTTTGGTTTTCTGGTTATAGCTCTTCCAATTGCTACTCTTTGTCGTTGACCACCAGATAATTGTTTTGGTTTTCGATCTAAATAATCTTGTATTTGTAAAATTTTTGCAGCATCATTAACACGTTCATTAATTTCATCATTAGATCTTTTTTCTAACTTTAGCCCAAAAGCCATATTATCAAAAACTGTCATATGTGGATACAATGCATATGATTGAAACACCATTGCAATATCTCTTTCTTTTGGTGGTAAGTTGTTTACAATTTGCCCATCTATAGAAATAGTGCCAGAATTAATTTCCTCAAGTCCCGCAATCATTCTTAACATAGTTGATTTTCCACATCCGCTAGGTCCGACTAAAACTGTAAATGATTCACTTTTAATATCTAAAGAAATGTCTTTGATTACATGGACTTTGCCAAAATATTTATTTATATTTTGTATATTTATATTTGCCATATATTAATTTTAATTTAGATATCCTAAATAATCCTTTTGTTCGTCGATCATTCTATCTAATAATTTTTCTGCAGCAAATGCATCATCAACTACAGGATCAGCTAAAAGTGCCAAATATGCGCTATTTTTTGATTTTTTTAAAACTGCGTCGGTGGTCAATTCGATAACACCTGCTTGATTATTTAACAATGTTCCAAAAGTAGATGGATAATTTTCTAACTTTAAGCCACTAACTCCATTTTTATTCAAAATACCCGGAACTTCTACAACAATATTTTTTGGAACTTGTTCTATAAAGTTTTTGTTTGGAACATTAACTGCTTCTTCCTCTATGTTGCTATCTTCAATTATTGCTTCGATAATAGGTACTATTCTCTCATTCATCTCGTTGTTTGATTTATCAAAAAATTGGGAATAAGAAACATTTTTGTAAAATGTTAAGCATCTATGTTTATAATTTTTGTAGAAATCATCTATACCTTCTTGATCTACAACTTTATAGGCCCATTGGATATACTCTCCTAAGTGACTATCGGTAGTGATTGGTAAATATCCATATTTTCTATAAAGCTCAAAAAATAGTCCTCTCTCTGCCCCAGGTTCAGACTGAAAACCCTCGTGTTCGTTCACCAGGTTTTTAAAATAAGAATTAAATTTTTCTCTAATTATAGGATAGCCATCCTTTTGTGAATCTTTGTATTTAACATCTACCAAGATGCTAAAATGGTTTAACCCTCCTGCTTTTATTTCAATGTTTGAATAATCTGTTTCCATAAGTTTTGGAAGTTGTCTTTCCATAGATGCAATTTCATGGCAAAGACCAGTAAATTTTAAGTCTTTATGTTTTGTTGTTACCGCATGACAAATTCTTTGCATTGGATTTGAATAATTAAATACAAAAGCATCAGGACATACTTTAACAATCTCATCACAAATTTTAACAATTTCTGGGGCAATTCTTAAACTATGAAATAATCCTCCAGGACCCCCATTTTCACCAAAAATTTGATTTAAACCATAGTCAAGAGGTATTTTCCAATCTTGCTCCCAAAGTTTAAATCTATCTCCTATTTCAATTGAGATTATACAAAAATTTGCACCTTTAAGTGCATCATTGAGATTTGTAGTGGCCTCAATTTTGTATTTTGCATTTAACTCCTCTTTATATTTATCCGCAATTTCTTTTGTATTCTTTAAAGCCTCTGAATTAATATCATGAAGAGATATTGTTGAGCCCTCGAGAACTTTTGACTTAAATATATCAGCTATAGTACCCAATCCAAACTGAGTACTTCCTGCTCCAATTAATACAATTTTTTTCATAGTTTATCCTTTCACTGATCCTGCTACTAAACCTCTTATAAAATATCTTTGCAAGGCAAAAAATATAAATAATGGTACAGTCATAGATACAAATGCTCCTGTTGTTAATATTTCCCAATTTTCTCCTCTTGATCCCAAAAGTTCTCTTAATTTTGCTGTTAAAATTATTTCACTTGGAACTTGATCTAAAAATATTAGTCCTACCAATAAATCATTCCATACCCATAAAAATTGAAGAATAAAAACAGATGCAAAAGCAGGAATAGATAAAGGTAAAATAATTCTTAAAAATATATCATAATGCGTTGCTCCATCCACTCTAGCTGCTTCAATCATCTCAGCAGGAAGTGATTTAATAAAGTTTCTTAACAAAAAAGTTGTTGAAGCCAATCCAAAACCTGTATGGGCCAGCCATATCCCTGGGTAAGATTTTGCTCCTACATTAAACAAAGCTCCAAAATCATTATAAATACTCAGCAACGGAATTAAACTCATTTGTAGTGGTACTACTAAAGAAGCTACAACTATTGCGAAAAGTGTATCTCTTCCCCAAAACTTCATCCAAGAAAGTGCGTAAGCAAAAAATGAGCAAATTATTAGAGGGATCACTGCTGAAGGAATAGCTACTGTTAAAGTATTTAAAAATGCTTCGCCAAGTCCTTCCTTGAATAAAACTTCCTTATAATTATCTAAAGTAAACTTTGGTGGACTTAAGGCTGTTATAAAAATCCTTTTACCTCTTTTGTTATTAAATGGTTCAGATGATTTCCAAACATAATCTCCATTTTCTTTGACTTCTATTTGAGTGCCATTATTTAATTGTGCTATCTCACCTACTTTATACCTATTAATATCTCTTGAAGTAATTCCATAAGAAGTTATTTTTTTTTTAGAATTTTCTTCAAAGAAATTACCTTTTAAAAGATAAATTCCATTTTCTTGATATTGTTCAGTATGTTTCTTTGTTCTATATATTTCATTAACTTGATTAGTTTTAAATGAAGTCCACCAACCACTTGTTGCTAACAAGTCTTTATCTCTAAAAGAGCTTACGAATAACCCAAATGTTGGCAAAACCCACGCGATAACAAACAAAAGTAACAATGTATGAACAAATAAAGTCGATAAAAAACTTTTTTTCATTAAACTTTTTCTTCCTCTTTGTGTCTTCGTATATTCCAAATCATAATTGGTATTACTCCTAACATTATTACAATTGCCATTAAACTTCCTCTGCCCGAGTCTCCACCACCTCTAAACATCCAATCAAACATTAAATTTGCTAGAACCTCTGTATTCCATTGTCCATTAGTCATAGCTAAAATAATGTCAAAAATTTTTAAAACTAAAATCGTAATTATTGTCCAAATTACTAAAATTGTCTTTTCTAAGTATGGAATAATAATTGCTGTAAATATTTTTAAATCACTCGCACCGTCTAGTCTAGCTGCCTCAATCATATCGTTAGGAATGCCTCTTAATGCAGCACTGAAAATTACCATTGCTAAACCAGTTTGTATCCAAATCATAATTGCCATCAAAAAAAGATTATTCCAAATTGGAATTGTTATCCATGCTTGAGGCTCATAACCCAAAGAAACAATAATAGAGTTTAATAATCCGATCTGATCATCACCTGGTCCACGATAATCATAAACAAATTTCCATATCACTCCTGCACCAACAAAAGATATTGCCATTGGCATAAAAATTATAGATTTTGCTATTGTACCCCACCAAATTCTGTCTGCTAAATGAGCAATCACTAATCCAAAAAAAGTACTTAAAGTTGGTACCACTATAAGCCACCCTAAATTATTTAATATTGCTCTTTTAAATTCTGGATCTTGAGCAGCCCATAAATAATTTTTAAACCCAACAAATTCAAAACCAGTATTGTTATAAAAACTAAGTCTTAAAGTTTCCAAAACTGGATAAATTATGAAAATAATTAATACCAGTAAAGCAGGTGCAATAAATATGTATGCTCTTGCGTTGCTATTTAGAAAAAATTTTTTTGATTTTTTTTTATTTAAATTATCATATGCGAAGTTTGCAATATGAAAGTAAGAAAAACAGATAATTATAGCAACAAAAACATATAAAAATAACGAAGTTAAAGTCACAGGGTATGTTAATTAAAACACAGGCGAAAGTGAAATTTTTTCTTTCGCCTGTGCTAAGTAAGATTATTTTATAGCATCCCAACTAGCTTGTATTTTATCTGCAACCTCTTTCGCAGATTTTCCACTAGTATAGTCAACCATACCTGTCCAAAATGATCCTGCTCCAATTGCGCCAGGCATTAAATCAGATCCATCGAATCTAAAGGTAGTTGCGTTTAAAAGAATTTGATTCAATCCTCTAAAAGTATCACTTGAATGTTTACTCAAATCAATTCCTTTATGTGGGTTTAAGAAACCTGATCCATCAATTTCCATCCAAATATGATTTGATTGAGGATGTTTTAAATAGTTTAAAAACTCTCTTGTAGCTTTACTATCTTTTGTTACTGCAAAAAGAGTTCCACCACCTAATACAGGATTTCCTAAATCTTTAGTAGAATACGCTGGAAAGTAAAAGAAGTCGTAGTCATCTCCAGCTTTTACACCTTCAGGAAAAAATGCAGGGATAAAACTTGCTTGTCTATGCATCATACATTCAGGTGGAGAAGTAAATAAACCTTTTGGAGAATCCCTAAAATCAGTAGTAGCTACTGCTTTTGATCCTCCATTAACATATTTATCATTTTTTGCAAATGATCCAAAAAAGTCCATTGCTTCAATAACTCTTTTGTCATTGAAAGGCATTTCATTAGTAACCCACTGATCATAAACTGCAGGTTTATGTGTTCTTAACATTATATCTTCCATCCAGTCAGTAGCAGGCCATCCAGTTGCATCACCAGATCCTAATCCAATGCACCAAGGCGTATTACCATCTGAAGCCATTTTTTCTGTTAAAGATATAAGCTCTTCCATTGTTTTCGGAACTTCATAACCATTATCAGAAAAATTATCTGGAGAATACCAAACTAAGCTTTTAACATTTACTCTGTAAAAAAAACCAAAAAAATCTTTTTTACCATTTTTGTCTGGATAGGTTCCTAGATCAACCCATGACTGACCAGCAGCATAATTTTTTAAGACCCAATTTTTCATATCATTACCTAGAGGAGTTAATCCTCCAAGTGCAGCTACGTTTGCAGCTAAGCCAGGTTGTGGAAATATTGCTAAATTTGGCGGACTTCCTGCTTTAACATCAATTATAATTTGTTGTTCAAAGCTATCTGATCCTCCATATTCAACTGTTGCGCCTGTTGCATCTGTAAATGCCTTGATGACTTTTCTAAACTGCTCATCTTGAGGTGCCAACCAAGGTCCGGAGATTACAACTTTCTCTCCACTTAAATCTGGTCCTTTATAGTTTCCAGAAATTGCGTTGCTTAATGCAAATAGATTTGCAATAGCAACCATTATTATTATTTTAAATATTTTCATTTTTCCCCCCCCTTAAGTTAAAAATAAAATATTAATCTTATTGTTTTTTAGAATTACTTTAAAGTATTTGATAACGAATATCTCTAAGAAAAGAAATGCATAACAAGTTCTACTTGTGGTTGATATTAGAGTTTTTATTGAGTTAAATAATTAAATCAGAAGTTCTGTATTCCTTTTGAGGTCGAATTAGAAGAGATTAAGAGACTTAATAGCTAAATTTTTTCATAAAGTGTAGGAAACATTTCACCTTCGACAGGGTCTCCATTTTTATAACCTGCCTCTTGCATCGCTTTTCTATAATTAAAACTTGTCCAATCTCCATCATAACTTATTTTTGCATCCTCTTTGGAAACTCTTAAGGTATATCGGCTTAAAGTTTTATCAGGAATACTCTCATTCAAACTTCAATGC
>LUMP01000186.1_pt1 | contig 14539 bp, 16 predicted proteins | sample 729641 | NCBI WGS metagenome assembly LUMP01 (sample SAMN03860260, study PRJNA289734) | marine metagenome | biome: seawater column; feature: ocean; material: water; isolation source: Red Sea water column Station 12 - depth 47m | place: Saudi Arabia: Red Sea | collected 2011-10-15 | depth 47 m | reverse complement strand
CTTCAATGTAGACTGGTCTTTTGTTTTGATAGTTTAGATAGTATGCATGTTCCCAAACATCACAACCCAATAATGGAACTAATCCTTCTGTTCTTGGACTAGTTTGATTTGGCATTGATTTGTATTCAACTTTGGATGTTGAAGGATTGTATACTAACCATCCCCAACCACTGCCTTGAATTACTGCAGTAGTAGATGAGAATTTCTCTTTAAAGTCAGCAAAACTTCCAAAGGATGCATCAATTGCATCAGCAACTGCTCCTCCAGGTTCGCCTCCTCCATTTTGTTTCATGCTATTCCAAAATAACCTGTGGTTATCATAACCACCACCATTGAAATTAATTGCTCCTCGTTTGTCTTCTGGAACTGAATTAATATCAGATAAGATATCTAAGATATCTTTTTCTTGAATTTCAGCTGGACATGTTTCAAGTGCTGCATTTAATTTGTCAGTATATGTTTGATGATGTTTTGTGTGATGAATCTCCATTGTTCTTGCGTCAATGTGAGGTTCTAATGCATCATAAGCATATGGCATTTCAGGAAGTGTGTATTTTCCCATGATTGAATTAATTTTTTATTCAATTTATTGTTTTAGTAAACAATTCATTTTTACTTGTTAAAAAACTAAAAAAAACATGAGATCATCAATAATTTTCTCCATAACATTTGTTATTTTATCAAGTATACTCATATCACAAGTTTTCCAATCTGAAAATGAAATTAGAACATACATTGAAAATAGTGTACCATATGTTGGAACAGAAATTCCAAGAACTGAAGGATTAGACGGTTCTGGAATTAAAGTTGCAGTAATTGATACTGGTGTAGATTTCAATCATCCAGACTTATTGGGATGGGGTCCTGATGGCAAAGTAATTGGAGGGTATAATTTTATTCAAACAAACCAATTGCCTATGGATAAAAATGGACATGGAACTAAGGTTGCTGGAATTATAGCAGCAGATGGAAGTACTTTAGGTATTGCACCAAAAGCAAAAATCTTAGCCTATAAAGTATCTGAAGATGGGGAAGGAGTATCATCAGAATTAATCTCAAGTGCAATTGAAAAAGCAATTGAAGATAAAGCAGATATCATAAACATTAGTTTAGGAGTAAATAAAACAAATTCAAAAATTGATAGTGCAGTAGATTATGCATTAGAAAAAGGAATTTTTGTAGTTACAGCTGCAGGAAATGACGGTCCAGAATTAAAAACAATTGGTAGTCCAGGAAGAAATTTTGAATCTTTGACAGTAGGTGCAACATATAACAACATGACATCCAGTTTGATTGCTACTTTAGAAATAGATGAGAAACAATATACTGCAATTCCAATGGTAGGTGCTCCAAAAACAAATGAACCAATTACAGGAAAAGTAATTTTTGGAGGTTTTGGAAAAATTAGTGATTTAGAAAATTTAGATGTAAAAGATGCAATTTTAATTGTTGAAAGAGGAAGTGATGTTGAAGGAGAATTATTATTTTTCTCAATTAAAGAAAAAAATTCTGCAGATGCAGGTGCAAAAGCACTAATTGTATACAATAATGAACCAGGAATTTTTTTGGGAGAATTAATTCATGAATTTTCAGGGCCTGAATACAATCCACAAATTCCAGTAGTTTCAGTTGACAGAGAAGAAGGATTAGAGATTGTTGAAAAATTAGAAAATGAAAGTGATGGAATTTTGCATTTATTTTATAATCCAGATTTTATTGCACATTTTAGTTCAAGAGGACCAGTTTCACCATTTTACATGAAACCAGACATGGTAGCACCAGGAGCATATATCAACACCACAAATATTGGTGCTAGTTACAACTTTACCAGTGGAACCAGTTTTGCAGCACCTCATGTAAGTGGTGCAGCAGCATTATTACTACAAAATAACCCAGAATTAGAAAATCATGAACTCAAATCATTATTGACAACTACAGTGAAACCTGTAACTAATGCCTATGGAAAAGAATTTTCCATTCATGAATCAGGTTCAGGAAGACTAGACATTGAAAGTGCGTATAATGCAAAATTGATAATCAGTCCAACAAATTTTGTGATTAACTTTTCATCAGATGAAAAAATAATTCAAAAAGAATTACAAATTAAATTATTAGAAAAAGAAATAGGAAAAATTGATGTAAAATTTGAAGGGCCAGAATTTATCAAATTTGAAAATCAAATCAAAGATAATAATCTACAAACAGAATTTACAATTTCTGGAGAAAAGTTTGGTCAATATGAAGGAAAAATTTTCATCAATCATAAAAAAATAGAATACACAATTCCAATAATCATTCATTATACAGAAGGTTCAATTTCCGCATTTGAAGAAAATGAAAAATTATTTTTTGAAATAAATCATCCAGATAAATGGAGTTTTACAAAAATAACAGTTACAAATAGTAAAAATGGAAATACTGAAACACTTACTGCAACACCAGAAAAAAACCCATCAATGAAAGTCTATGAAAATGGTCAATATTGGATAGAGGCAAAAATTATTTCAAATGGAAATACAACAGATGCATTTGATTTAATTAAAATAAATACAGTTTCAGAAAAATCAGAGGTTATAGAATTAAGAAATATTCCAGAAAAACAAATCATAATAATTATTTCAATTGTTGCTATTGTTGGAATTATAGGATTATTGATTAAAAGATAATTTAAGCAACATATTTTGGGCCAGCAGCAATAATATCTTCTGAAACATTTTCAAATTTCTTAAAGTTTTCAACAAACATTTGGGCCAATTTTTTTGCTGAAAGATCATAGGAGTCTTTGTCTACCCAAGTATGTTTTGGATCTAATATTTCAGATGGTACTCCTTCAACTTCAGTTGGGATATCAAGATTGAGTAAATCGTCATGACGATATTTTACAATATCAAGTGCACCAGAAATTGCTGCAGTAACCATTGCACGACTATATTTGATCTTAATTCTTTTACCAACACCATATGGTCCACCAGACCATCCAGTATTAACAAGATAAACAACTGTATTATGCTGATTAATTTTTTCACCTAAAAGTTTGGCATAAACTGATGCAGGTCTAGGCATGAATGGAGCACCAAAACACTGTGAAAAGACAGATTTTGGTTCTTTAATTCCTCGTTCTGTGCCTGCCAATTTACTAGTATAACCAGACATGAAATGATACATTGCTCCTTCTTTTGTTAATCTAGATACAGGAGGTAAGACACCTAAAGCATCAGCAGTCAAAAATACAATAACACGAGGATTTCCTCCAACACTTGGAATTACTGCACCAGGAATGAAATCTAAAGGATAACCAACACGAGTATTTTCAGTTAAAGAATTATCATCATAATCAGGTACATTGTCATTTAAGACAACATTTTCTAAAAGTGCACCAGGCTTAATTGCATTCCAAATTTCTGGTTCTGCTTCTTGACTAAGATTGATACATTTTGCATAGCAACCTCCTTCAAAATTAAAAGTACCATTATCAGACCAACCATGTTCATCATCACCAATCAATTTTCGATTTGGATCTGCAGATAGAGTTGTTTTTCCAGTTCCAGATAAACCAAAGAATAGTGCAGTATCACCATTTTCACCAATATTTGCAGAACAGTGCATTGGGAAAATATTTCTGTCTGGCAATAAGAAATTCATAACACCAAACATTGATTTTTTCATTTCACCTGCATACTCAGTTCCACCAATCAAAACAATTTTTCTTGTTAAATCAATTAAAATGAAAACATCAGTACGTGTTCCATCAATTTCAGGGTCTGCCAAGAAATCATTGATACATAAAATTGTAAATTCAGGTTTGTGTTGTTCTAATTCTTCATCTGTTGGTCGAATAAACAAATTGCTAGAAAACATACTTTGCCAAACATGATCATTGATTACTCTAATTGGTAAACGAGTTTCCGGGTCAGCACCAACAAAACCATCAAAAACAAAAAGTTCTTTGTTATCAACAAACTTTTTCATCTTTTCAAAAAGTTTTTCAAATTTACCACTTGGGAATTGGTGATTAATTTTTCCCCAATCAATTGTATCATGTGTTTTATCATCATATACAATGAATCTATCATCAGGGGATCTACCAGTATATTTTCCAGTATTTACAGAAAGAGAACCAGTTGAATTAACAACACCTTCTTTTCTATCTACAGAAATTGCTACCATTTCATCAGTAGGCAAATTCCTATGAACTTTAGATGGATTAATACCAAAATCATTCAATTGGGACAAAAACTTCTCAGTTGCAGATCTTCCAAGTAGTTCTGTCATGAGTCTGATCTCCAAATTGGGGTTTTTTGAGCATAATTAAGGGTCATTTAATATTTAGATCCGCCTAGATTTTCCTTATTATCTCTTTACCATGAGGAATTTTTAGGGTCGAGGAACGTATTTATTCCAAAATTCAAGACTTAGTTCCATGCCAATCAATAAGGATAAGATCGAGAAGAGACAGGAAGTAAAACAAAACAAACCTGATTTTGTAAGACCAGAAAGTTGGCGATATGTTAGACTTCAAACTAATTGGAGAAAACCAAAAGGAATAGACCATCACCAAAGAAAACAAAAGAGTAGAGGTCGTCCAGGTTTAGTCAAAGTTGGATATGGCGGACCTAAAGATGCAAGAGGATTACATCCATCAGGATTTACAGATAATCTAGTTTACAATATTTCAGATTTAGAAAAATTAGACCCAAAGAAAGACGGAGTAAGACTAGGACATGGTGTTGGAACTAAAAAGAGAAAAGAAATTGTTGTTAAAGCTGTAGAAAACAAATTTAAAATATTTAATGCAAGAGTGAGTGTAATTGCCAATAAATCTTAAAGCTAAAAAACGACTTGCATCCAGAGTTACTGGAGTAGGAATTCACAGAATTAGATTTGATACTGATCACTTAGATGATATTGCAGATGCAATTACTAGACAAAACATTAGAAGTTTAATCACTGCAAATACAATTCAAATCAAACCATTTACTGGAACATCCAGAGGTAGAGCACAAACCAAATTAGATCAAAGAAACAAAAGAGGAACAAATCAAGGTTCTAAACAAGGTAGAAAAGGTGCAAGAGTCGGTAAAAAAGAAGTTTATGTTGCAAAAGTTCGTTCACTTAGAAGATTATTAAAAATAGCAAAAGATAGAAAGGATTTAACAAATCCAGAATTTTGGACATTATACAAAAAAGTTGGCGGAAATACTGTCAGAAATAAGGCTCACTTGAGAACCCTTATGGAAGAAATCAAAGCCAAAAGAAAAGATTAGAATCTAAATAATTTTTTATCAAAACTTGTAATTTTACCATTTTTGATTTCTATTCCTTCATCACTAAGCATTTTAGTTTTGATTTTTTCACCATATGCATAACCACCAATTTTTCCAGTAGACATTACCACGCGATGACATGGAACAATTACTGGATAAGGATTATTATTCATAATTTTTCCAATAACTCTTTGACCATTTTTTAATCCAACAGCTTTTGCTAATTCACCATAAGTAGTAATTTGACCTTTTGGAACATCAAGTAACTTTTTGTAAACTCTTTGTTCAAGATTCATAATTTTATTATCTCAAGTGTAGTTGAATTAAGAAGTTCAAGAATTTTTTGTTTATTTGTCCCCAATCCACGCCAATCTAAAAGAGCATATTTTGCCATTTTATTTTGTGATAAAATATGTGAAAACAATTCTTCATCTAGTTCATCTAATGCATGTTTTGGAATAACAGTTCCAAGGGCAAGTTTTCCTTCCAATAATTCATGAGTAAATTTTGTAGAATAATGAGTTCCACCAAAACAAATTGCAACAGGATTTTCAGGTATCTCATTACTAAAAACTTGATGAACTAATTTTGCAACAGATTCACACAAGGAGACATCTGTCCATTGTTTAGGAGTAGTACCAATTTCAATAAAGATAGTTGGTTTAGTTAATCCAGTTGGTCCATGATGAGTTGCTTCAATGGTAATTTGAAATTCTGAAAAATCAGATTGGTGTTTTTGTAATGTTTGAAGATATTGTTTTTGTAAATCTGGATGAGGAATTGCAACTTGTCTGTCATTTCCACCAAATTTTGCTTCAGAGAAATTTCCAGTACTATGGCAAGTCAATGCCAGAACTCCAGATTCTGCAGCATGTTTTGACAAAAATACAAACCCATCATAATCATATTTTTCTTCAAGCCAATCAGCAGAAATTGTAGGTGTTGGAATAATGATTAAATCATAAAAATCACCTCGAAATACATCCCCATCCAAAGTCATATTTTTTGAAAGAAAATTTGCCATATTGTAACCAGCAGGGTCGTCTCGATATGCAATTAAGAGTTCCATGAGATAAGGATTATAAGGACACCATATTAATTTCCACCAATGAACCCGAAACAGACTTTGAAAAATATGTCTAATACTATGAAGATGGCAAAAAAGCCAGATAGAGATGAATATCAACAACATCTCAGATTGGTATTAACAGGAATTCTTGGAGTAGGAGCAATTGGATTTACTATTCAATTTGTGTTTTCGGTACTAACATTTGGTCGATAAAATTGTCTGAGGAAATTAAATCACACTTATTTGCAATTAGAACCACAGGAGGTCAAGAAAAAGTGGTTATGAGATTATTAGAAGCTAAAGCAAATGCTAATCAAATTAACATTCAATCAGTTTTACTTGTTGACAATCTTAAAGGATATGTCGTAATAGAAGCAATCAATCCAAGTGATGCATACATGGCAGTAGAAGGAGTTAGACACATTCGGGGTCAACTTAGAGGAGAATTAGAATTCAAAGATATCGAAGGATACCTTGTAAAGAAATCAACAGTTTCAACATTAGAAGTAGATAACATTATTGAAATTACCGGCGGACCATTCAAAGGAATGAAAGCAACAATTACTAGAATAGATGCAGACAAAGAAGAAGCAACAGTTGTTTTACTTGATGCATCTTATCAATTACCAGTAACTGTCGATGCAAATTATCTAAAACTCTCGAGTGGAGCTTAGGAAGGATTAAATTTTCGGGATTAAGCTGATTTAACATGGGAGAACAAAAAGTATCATCACTTGTAACTGGAGGAGGAGCTTCAGCAGGTCCACCATTAGGTCCAGCATTAGGTCCTCTAGGAGTTAACATCATGGAAGTTATCTCAGCAATTAATGATAAAACAAAAGATTTCGAGGGAATGAAAGTTCCTGTAACTGTTGTAGTAGATACAGATACAAAAAAATATGAAATTGAAATTGGCATTCCTTCTGCTGCTGCATTAATCATGAAAGAAGCAGGAATTCAAAAAGGCTCAGGTACTTCTGGTACAGAATGGGTAGGAGATGTTACAATGGATTCAATTGTCAAAGTAGCAAATACAAAACTCGAAAAATCTTATGCATCATCATTAAAATCAGTTGCAAAAACTATCATCGGTACATGCGTAGCTTTAGGAGTTAAAGTTGAAGGAAAAACTCCAAAAGAAATTACCGCAGAAATTAATGATGGTAAATGGGATCAAAAATTCCAATAATTATTCAATAAGATAAACAGGATCTTTATCGGTTTTTTGTAATTCTACAAAGGTTTCAGTGTTTTGAACACCTTCTATTTTTCCAATTTTTTCAATAACTACAGAGTGTAAGGCTTCAAGATTTTTGGCATAAACCTCAATCATAATATCAAATCTGCCTGTAACTTCAGATATGGAAACAATTTCAATAGTTTCCATAAATTGTTGATGAATTTTTTCTTTTAATTTTGGGTCACGATTAATTCCAACTGAAGCCTTTACTCCAAAGCCTAACAAAGATTGATCAATATCAACAGTAAATTTTTTGATAAGTTTCTTTTTCATTAATCGTTTAATTCTACTATACAAAACAGATGCATTAATTCCCAATTTTTTTGACAAAATTGGAACAGAAATAGATCCATCCTTAGTTAACTCATAAAGTAATTTCATGTCAAGATCATCAAATTTATGCAATATGATGAAAAGATGGATTCTGATTTAATATATCTATAATTTTTGTCGAAAATTGCTTTGAAATTGCAATTATTTCACTGAAAAAAAGGAAATTTCTTAAAAAAAATGAGAGTCAGTAGAATAAGGCTCTAAACGATTTTAAGTAGGTTTTCTGGAATTTGTTCGTAATGATTACAGAAGCACAATTAGCAGAAGTGGTAACAAAAGCTAAAGAAGAGACTAAAAAAACGAAATTTAAACAATCTATAGAGCTAATTATCAATTTCAAAGATATCGATGTAAAGAAAGGATTTGCAATTAATGAAGTAGTTCAACTACCAAAAACCAATTCTCCTGCAACAGTGTGTGTAATTGCTACTGGTGATATGAGTCAAAAAGCAAAAGCAGCAAATGCAGATTCAGTTATTGGAAATGAAGAATTAGAAAAATTTGAAGCTAACAAAAGAGAATCTAGAAAATTCATTAACAAATATGATTTCTTTTTGGCAGATACAAAAATTATGCCAACAGTTGGTAAAGCACTTGGTCAACTTTTAGGTCCAAGAGGAAAAATGCCAACACCAGTTCCATTTAATGCACCTATTGATGCATTTCTAGCAAGATTTAGAACATCAATTAAAGTTAGAACAAGAGCATCATTATCAATTTCATGTAAAATTGGTGATGAAACAATGGAAGATGCAGATTTAGCAGTTAATGCAGCTACTGTTCTTAGTGCAATTGAGAAAAAATTACCAAATGGTGAAAAGAATATCAAAAAAGTTATGATAAAAACTACAATGGGTAAACCAGTAAAACAAATTCAGGAGATAAAGAAGAAGTATGCATGAAAATAGAACTACATATCCAAAAAGAAAAACGGAAATGTATCAGCAATTAATCGAGTTACCAAAAAAATACAAAACAGTTTCAATTATTCAAATGAATAAAGTTCGTTCAACACAAATTTTACCATTAAGAAAAACTTTGAAAGGTGAAGTAGAATTTGTTTGTGTTAAAGACAAAGTTGCACGAAAAGCACTTGAATCATCAGACATTCCAGGAATGAAAGAAATTTCTACAGAACTAAAAGGTCAAGTCATGTTCATATTTACAAACATGTCACCATTCAAACTCAATGTTTTACTTGGTAAAAACAAAGTCATGATGGGTGCACGTTCTGGAGATATTGCAAGTATCGATATTGTTGTTCCAGAGAAAAATACAGGAATTGCACCAGGACCAATGCTTACAGAATTCAAAGAGGCAGGAATTCCAACAAAGATTGATCAAGGAACAATTTGGATTGCAAAAGAAACAACACCAGCAAAGAAAGGTGATGCAATTAATGAAAAATTAGCAGCAATTTTAGGGAAATTAGATATTAAACCAGTAGAAGCAGGAATTTCACTTTATTCAGCAGTTGAAGATGGTTTGAAATACACTGAAGATGAAATGGTAGTGGATGTTGAGAAAACAAGAGATTTGTTTGCACAATTCCACCAAGAAGCAGTTTCATTATCAATTGAAGCAGGCTACATTACATCAGAAAATGTTATGCAAATTCTATCTAAAGCAGCCCAATCTGCACGTTCAGTATCAATTGAATCAGGTTTCATGACAGATGAAACTAAAGAACAAATCTTACAAAAAGCAGATGCACAGGCTAAAGGTTTAGCAAGTCAAGCAAAAGACTACACACCAGCTTAAGAATCAGTATTTTTTACTTTAGGCAAATTCCAGTTATACTTTATTGCAATTAATCTCAACGCAGTAGTTAAAACTATTCCAAGAATTGTTGCAACATAGATTTCTTCTGTAAAATACAAAAGTACTGAAAAAATTACAATTCCAATAAAACTAGCAGACAGATAGAATTCTTTTACAAACACAATAGGCGACTGATTAACAAATACATCTCTGAGAATTCCACCACCAACAGCAGTCAAAATACCTGCCAATAAAATGGCCAAAAAATTCAATCCAAAGATATTGTAGGCAAATGTTGCACCAATAATTGTGAAAACACCAAGACCAATTGCATCAAATTTCAAAAATAGATTCCAGTGTTTTTTTAATTTAGAATACAAAAAGAAGATTACAATTCCAGAAGCAACAGTAGCTATGACATATGCTGGATCAACAATAGAATTCGGAACCCTACCTAATACAACATCCCTTATGGTACCACCTGCAACTCCAGTAATTGTTGCAAGTAACAAAATTCCTACAACATCAAATTTTTTTTCAATTGCCTTAAAGGCTCCAGTAATAGCAAAAGCTACAGTACCAAACAGATCTAAAACATAGATAAAAAATTCAGTAGTAAATGAAAATTCTGTCAACGAATAGAAAAATGGTAAACAGAGTAATTAAGATTAATTAAAAATAAGTATAAAATTAAGGTGAAAGAATAAAGTTGCTTAGCCGAATAAGGATGAGAGTCCTTCCATGGCTGCTTCTTCGTTTTTAGGTTCTTCTTTCTTTTCTTCTTTTGCTGGTGCATCTGCTGCTGGTGCGTCTGCGGCCGGTGCGGCTGCTGCAACTGCTACAGGTGCGGCTTTAACTGCCTCATTGATGTCAACATCAGCTAAGGCTGCAACTAGTGATTTAACTTGGGCTTCATTTACTTCAGCGCCAGATGCTTTAACAACTGAACTGAGGTTTGCCTCGTTAACTTCTTTATCTAGTTTATGAAGAAGTAAAGCAGCGTAAACATATTCCATTGTACCATGAATCTCTTGGGGCATAATATAAAACTATGGCGAAGTGACGCCTGAAAAATCTAATTTAGAATTTTTAGACTTCTACAAACAGCGTATAAAGTTCTCTTCAAGTTTGGATCAGTTAAAGTATCCTTCCTATTTCTCAAAACTCTTTTTGCTTCATCTCTTTCACTACCTGGAGGTAATGACAAAACTGTATTGATGAATTCAGGAATTGATTCACGAATCCAACCATCTAAGACTGCATAAATTTTTGGAGGAAGAATATCACATTTATCAACATCAAGGTCCAAAACATCTGCAAAATTTTCAGACTCTACTCTATAGACCAATGCTAAAACAACATTGTCAGGAGTTGGATGATTGAGGATTTCTCTAGATCTTTCACCAGTTTTACCTTGTGCAATCTTATTTTTGAGGCCAATTGGATTTACAATTACACCATTTACTCCCACTTTTCGGCCTTCAACGCCACTAACTACAGCGAAGATAAAGTCATTAAATTCGCCATTTTTTCTAACTGAAAAGATATGAGTACCTTCTTTGAGTTTAGGTTTACTTCCAAACATGATTAAGATAAAAGATTGATTGTATTTAATGTAATCATTAATCGACAATACTTAATATCGGAAAGAGGCATGCTCATCGTTGGATAAAAATCAGATTTTAAAAGAATTTTCCTCAGATCCGGACAAATACTATAATGTCAAATTATTTCAAGAGCAGGGGTTTGTCAGAAAATCATGTTCCAAATGTGGGAGATTTTTTTGGACTTTAGATGCAGATAGAACCCTTTGTCCTGATGATGGTACTGACACATATTCATTCATTGGAGAACCACCAACATCTAAGAGATTTGATTATACACAATCCTGGAAACAAGTTGAAGAATTTTTTGTAAAAAATAATCACACATCAGTTAGCAGATATCCTGTAGTTTGTAGATGGCGTGATGATTTGTATTTTACAATTGCATCAATTGTGGATTTTCAGAGAATCATGGGTTCAAAAGTTGTTTTTGAATTTCCTGCAAATCCATTGATAGTTCCACAAACATGTTTGAGATTCAAAGACTTGGAAAACGTAGGAGTTACTGGAAGACATTTTTCAAGCTTTTGTATGATTGGACAACATAGCGTTCCAGATAACAAAGGATATTGGAAAGACGAATGTGTTGATTTGGATTACAGGTTACTAACTGATCAATTTGGAATTAAAAAAGAAGAAGTTGTTTTTGTAGAAGACGTTTGGGCTGGCGGTGGTTCTTTTGGCCCATCTCTAGAATATTTTGTAAGAGGATTAGAATTAGGAAATGCAGTATTTACAGAATTCCAAGGTGAATTAGGGCAACATACAACATTAGACCAAAGAGTAATCGATATGGGAGCAGGACTAGAAAGATTTGCATGGATTACAATGGGTACGCCTACGGCATACGATTGTTGTTTTGGACCAATAAATGAAAAATTGTTTAATAAAATTGGAATAGATTCGGATTCAGAAATTTTACGAAAGTACTTTACTGAAATTGCAAAAGAAATTGATCATTATGATGATCTTAACGAAGTAAGACGTCTTGCAATAAAGAATGCAGGAATTTCAGATTCACAGTTAACAAAAATGATTACACCAATGGAGGGAATGTATCTAATTGCAGACCATTTGCGAACATTGATTTTTGCAATTACAGATGGTGCACTACCAAGTAATGTTGGTGGAGGATATAATCTCAGAATGATGTTACGAAGAATAAATGCAACAGTTAGTAAATTAAATCTAAAACTAGACATCGATGATTTGATTGACACCCATATTGATTATCTAAAAGACACCTATCCTGAACTAAATGAAAAAAGAGAAGATGTCAAAGAAATTCTCAAGATAGAATCTGCTAGATATGAAGAATCAAAGGGGCAAATGAAGAAAAAAGCAGAGAAAATTCGTGAAAAAGGTACTCCAACAGTAGATGAACTCATTACATTTTACGAATCAGATGGAATTACTCCAGAATATCTAAAAGAAGTTGATGCAATTGCAGAAGTTCCATCATCATTTTATTCAAAATTATCAGATTTACATCAATCAGAAAAGAAAAAAGCAATTACAGAATTGCCATTAGAAAAACTACCAGAAACAGAGACTCTATTTTACAAAGATGATCCAATGGAATTTGAGGCTAAAGTTCTCAAAGTATTTGATGATCAAGTAGTATTAGACAAAACATCATTTTATGCTAGAGGTGGCGGTCAAGAACCAGACCATGGAAGTATTGCAGGATTTGAAGTAGTTGATGTGGATAAACATGCAGACATTATTGTTCACAAATTAAAGGGTGGAATTCCAAACGAAGGAGATATTGTTCAATGTAAAGTAGATGCAACAAGACGTTCTAACATTACTAAAAACCATACAAGTACTCACATCATCAACACATCAGCTAGAAGTGTTTTAGGTTCTTGGGTTTGGCAACACTCTGCATTCAAAGATGATGACCATGCAAGATTAGACATTACACATCACTCTTCACTTAATGATCAACAAGTAAAGCAAATTGAAGATGCAGCAAATAAAATGATCAAAGACAACTATCCAGTTAAAATTGAATACTTTGATAGAGGAACTGCAGAACAACAATACGGATTTAGAATTTATCAGGGTGGAGTTGTCCCAGTAAAGTCTGTAAGAATTGTATCAATTGAGGATAAAGACATTGAAGCTTGTGGTGGAACACATGTCAAAAAAACTGGAGATATTGAATTAATCAAAATTACAAAGACAAAGAGAATTCAAGACGGAGTTGTTCGTCTAGAGTTTGTATCAGGACCAAATGCATTTGATTATGTTAAAGAGCAAGAAGAAGAGTCAAAGAAAAAAGAGCAACAAGCAATTGCAAAACAACAATTAGAAAAACAAAGAGAAGAAAACAAAGACAAAGCAAGAGAGAAAATCCCAGTATTCATAGAGAAAATTCTAGCAGGAGAATCATTAGAATCTGAAGAGATTAACAACAAAGGAAAGATTTGTTTCACATCAAGTGGCAATTATGATGATTATTTCCATCAGAATTTTGGAAAGAAACTTGTTGCCAAAGATGATACAGCAGCATTTTGTGGAATATTTGAGGCAGGTCCAACAATTCGAGTAATGATATTTGCAGGCCAGAAATCAGGCGTAAATGCAGGCGAAATTGCCAAAGAAATAGCCTCAATTTTAGGAGGTTCAGGTGGCGGTGATGCCAAATTTGCTCAAGGCGGAGGCAAAGACACATCTAAAAAAGACGAGGCAATACAAAAAGCAAAATCAATGATTTTAGGATAAATGAAAAATGGAAATTAACTGGAACCAAATTGAAACTAAATGGCGAGCCAAATGGGATGAGTCAAAAGACTTTGAAACAAATCCAAATGAGAAACCAAAAAAATTCATTACAGTTGCATATCCATATCCAAATTCACCACAACATATTGGACATGGAAGAACATACACACTAGCTGATGTACATTCAAGATTTTACCGAATGAGAGGATTCAATGTATTATTCCCAATGGGATTCCATTATACTGGTACTCCAGTTTTAGGAATGGCAAAAAGAATCCAATCACAAGAAAAAGAAATTCTTGATGGATTAAGAAACATCTACCATGTTCCAGAAGAAGACATCAAAACATTTGTAGAACCAATAAAGATTGCAGATTATTTCCATGAAGAAATCAAAGCTGGAATGATTGAAATGGGCTACTCTATTGATTGGAGAAGAGAATTTACGACAATTGTTCCAGGATATCAAAAATTTATTGAATGGCAGATTACAACACTAAAAGAAAATGGAAAAATCATTCAAGGTTCACATCCAGTA
>LUMP01000378.1_pt1 | contig 14571 bp, 26 predicted proteins | sample 729641 | NCBI WGS metagenome assembly LUMP01 (sample SAMN03860260, study PRJNA289734) | marine metagenome | biome: seawater column; feature: ocean; material: water; isolation source: Red Sea water column Station 12 - depth 47m | place: Saudi Arabia: Red Sea | collected 2011-10-15 | depth 47 m | reverse complement strand
CTGTGCTACGATTTTATAAAATTAAGATAAATTAGTTATGTGGGAGAAGTTTCAATAGTTATTGCATTTTTAGCAGGAATTGGTTCATTTTTTGCACCATGCATACTGCCAATGGTTCCCGCATTTTTAGCATATATTTCAGGAACGACATTATCGGAAGCCAAAACAAGAAACAATGTAATCTCCATAAACAAATCAAATGTTTTGTTTAACTCCATATTTTTTGTATTAGGGTTTTCAGTAGTGTTTTCTGCACTAGGGGTGGCAATAAATTCAATATTTTCAGAGAGTGCAAGTGAAATTATCACAGAGTTTAACCAAATTGGAGGAATAATCATCATCGGTTTTGGAATTTACATGATTTTAACTCATAAAATCCGAGTCCTTAATGTAGAAAAGAAGATATTTCCAAAAAGTGTAGGAGCTAGATTTCCAATATCATTTTTGTTTGGAATGGCATTTGCTGCAGGCTGGACACCGTGTGTAGGTCCAATTTTAGGCACAATAATTACACTAGCCGCAACAGCACCATCCATTTCGTTTAATCTATTACTTGCATATTCTATTGGAATGGGAATTCCATTTATCATAATGGGAGCATTAATTTCAAAGTCAAGTAGGATTATTTCTAAAATTGCAAATCATTTGAAGTATTATACAGTTCTTTTTGGATTAGTAATTATAATTCTAGGAATACTTGTATTTTTTAATCAATTAGTTTTAATTGCAAATTTTCCAATTCTAAATGAACTAATACTAATGGGTTAAAATGAAAAAAGAATACAAATACGCATCAATATTTTTTGCAATAATTGCAGTAGGAATAATTTCAATATCATATTATTATGAAGAAGTGGATCTGAAAAGAACTACAACAGATGATAGTGTCATAAATGATAAAACATTTTTGAGGAAATCACCACATCTGCAAGGGATCTCAGGATATATCAATACATCCCAACAAGAGATGGATAAACAATTAGAAGGAAAAGTAGTCTTGTATGATTTTTGGACATATAGCTGTATCAATTGCATTAGAACAATTCCACATCTTACGGCATGGGATGAGAAATATTCTGATGAAGGTCTAGTCATTTTAGGAATTCATTCACCAGAATTTGAATTTGAAAAAAAATATGAAAATGTAGTTTTTGCAACTGAAAAATTTGGAATAAAATATCCAGTCATACAAGACAATGACAAAGAGATCTGGAATGATTTTCAAAATAGGTATTGGCCAAGAAAATACATTGCAGACCATGAAGGATATATCCGATTTGATCATATTGGAGAAGGCGCATACAAAGAAACAGAAGAAGTAATTCAATTGCTTTTGAAAGAAAGAGCAAATGCAATTGGCAGTACAATTGAAGAAAAAGAGTTAGTGAATCTAGATGAGTTTAAACATGCTACTTTTAGAACCCCCGAGTTATACTTTGGTTATAAATTTGCAGAAGGGCGTAATCAATTAGGCAATGAAGAAGGCTTTTCAAAAAATATGGTTGTGGACTTTGAATTACCAACACAATTCAAACAACATTATTTCTACATGGAAGGAATGTGGGAGAATAATAAAGATGGTATGAAACTAGCAGGAGATTCTGGAAAAATTGTATTGAATTTTAATGCAAAACAGGTAAACATTGTTGCAGATGGAAATACAGTGTTAGAGATATTGTATGATGGAAATATCATTCCAATAGACGCCCGAGGGGACGATATCAATTCTAATGGAGAGGTCATAATTTCAGAACCTCGATTATACAACCTAATAGAATTAGACCAGGAAGGACCACATGAGATTATTATCAAAGTTGCAGAGCCGAATTTTGAGATATTCACGTTTACTTTTGGATAAGATTGTTAATAGCAAGCATGATTACTTAAGAAAAATTGATCCATTTAGATCAATTTTTTTTAGTCGTTCTATAAAATGCCAAATTTTTTAGTTTCTTACATGGTATCATTCTCTGAAAAATGGAATGTTCTGAAGAATAAAGAGACCCTATCTCAGAAATTTATGGGTACAGTAAAACCAGAAGCACCATTAAAACACAGATTAGACGTAGCACAAAAGAAATTAGAAATGCAGATAACCAAATTAGGCCAGACAGAGCAAAAATTAAAACAAAAAGATTCAATGTTTATGGACAAAATTGTAGAAGCAACAAAAGCAAACAATCAATCATATGCAAAAATGTATGCAAATGAATTAGCAGAAATTAGGAAAACAAACAAGACAGTCAGTAATGCAAAATTATCAATGGAACAAGTTCAGATTAGATTAAACACAGTATCCGAATTAGGAGACGTAGTAGTTACACTAAGTCCATGTATGTCACTTATCAAAGGATTGAGCACCTCATTAGGAGGAATGATGCCAGAAGTAGCAGATTCAATGCAAGACCTATCAAGCATGTTAGGAGATATTGTCACAGGATCAACCATAAATCATGAAGGAACAATGGGTGAATTTACTACATCAAACAATGAAGCACAATCAATATTAGATGAAGCACAAGCAATGGTAGAAGGTCAAACAAGACAAAGTATGCCAGAACCACCAGTCAGCAATAGCATTGAAGACATTCTAAAAGAAAGAGAAGCAATTTAATTTTTTTTCTCTATCTCTTGAAGTAATTTTTTGATTCTAGAAATAGTAGGATAGCTATATCCTCTTTTTCGATAATTCTTTATCATTAATTTCCAATTATTGAGTCGCCAGTTGGCTTGTTCAGGCGTTATTGAGTGAACCTCATTATTGATTATACTTTTTCTACCAACTTTGAGGGTACCTGCATCTTTTGCAGTCCAACGGTTTTGTGCAAATTTTAAACCAATCAATATTTCAGAAATCGGCATATCCGCAAAATATGATTTAATTTTCTTAATTTCATCTTCAGACAGATCGTCTTTAGAAGTTATTGAGAATTCATTTGCCATAAAATAAATCTCAAATACTAGAATATCACAAATGTGCTAAATTTCATTAAACAATATAGTATTTTTTTAACATCCAAGGAAGCTAAAAAACGAATGTCGACACGCAGTGTTAAAGATCCCAAACCCAAAGATGGCAATTGCACACAAAACTAATGGTATAACGACAATTTTTTCCTTGTATCCCATATCACATATTGGCGCAATTGTTAAATTAACCTTGGCAAGGATAATAGATCATCATGATGCCATCACAACAAGGTTATGACCGTGCAATTACAGTATTTTCTCCTGATGGAAGATTATACCAAGTTGAATATGCAATTGAAACGGTTCGTAGAGGAGCAATAGCAGTGGGAATTAAAACAAAAGATGGCGTAATCATAGCAGTTGAAGAAAAAGCTCGTAAATTGCAGATAATCAACACACCACAAAAAATATTCCAAATTGATTATCATATTGGAGCAGCCGCAGCAGGATACATACCAGATGCTCGTTCACAGATAGACAACGCAAGAACATTTTCTCAAAGTAACAAACTAGTGTATGATGAAGCAGTAGAAGTTGAAACTGTTGCAAAACATTTAGCAGATCAATGTCAACAATATACTCAATACGGAGGAGCAAGACCTATTGGAGTTTCATTAATCATAGGAGGAATTGATCCTGCTGGAACTAATTTGTATATGACAGACCCAAGTGGTTCATACATATCATATGACGCAATATCTATTGGTGCAAATTCAGATGCAGTAAATGATTTCTTAGAAAAAAATTACAAACCAGACATATCACTTGACGAAGCAGCAACATTAGCAGTTGCATCAATTTACATTTCAAGTGAAACAAAAGAAGGCATAGACCACATCAAGATGTCAAGAGTTTCTGGAGAAGGTGTGTTCGAATTTATCAAAAATGATGAGATAACAAAATATGCTGCAGATGCAAAATCAAAATATCCATCTGATGGAAAATAATTAATTTTTCATAGTGAATTATAATCTGAAATGAAACTCTCTATTGCAATACCTGATTCATCATTGAAAGATGAGAAAAAACACGAGAATAAAACCAGAAAAATTTTTCAGATAGCAAGAGCTTCAGGAATATTTCAGATAAATAACATAATAATTTACAAGGACGGACGTGAATTTGAAAATGATTCAAAACTATTATCTACAATTTTACGCTATTTAGAAACACCGCAGCATTTCAGAAAACGTCTATTTCCAAAATCAGGATTATTACAATTCGTAGGCGCATTATCACCAATTAAGATGCCAAATCAAAGAGGGACATCAGATGCAAAACAAATTAAAAAAGATGACATTAGAGAAGGAGTTATTTTTCCAAAAGATGGAAAAAAATTTGTAGACATAGGAATTGATTCACTAGTACCATATCATGGTAAAAAGGACATAGGAAAAAGAACTATTGTTAAGATAAAAGAAGGTTATCCAAATTTTACTGTGTATGACATTACAAAAAATGAAATTCCATATTTTTGGAGTTACAATGTTAAACATGGAGGGAATTTATTTTCATTATTAACAGAGTGGAAAGGCCCAAAAATCCTAACCAGTAGAAAATCAAAAAAAATCAAAAGCGAGGACATGAAAAAGATTCTTTCAACAAAAGAAGAAATCCTAGTAGTGTTCGGCACTACAGACAAAGGAATTCATGAAATGTTAGATAAGAAGATCAATAATATTCAAAATTTCAAAGCATGGAATTTTTTCCCTCAACAAGGTACAGAGACGGTTAGATTAGAAGAAGCAATTTTGGGATGTTTATCAATTATCAACGAATACAAATTCAACAAATAAATGATAAAAAAATCACAAATAAGATATGAATAAACAGAAAAATTTTTTGATATTGGCAGTTTTGGTAGGAGTTGCAGGGGTAGGAATTGGAGCAGTAACAATTTTTTCAATGATATCTGAATTATATTCTCCATAGAAGATTTACAATAAAAACAGAAGAAAATTGGGATTCTCACAGTATATAATGGGGTTAACGACTTTTTTCATTTATCCATGGGACATAGAAAACGTAGTCAACCAAGAAGAGGAAGCTTAGCATATTCTCCTAGAGGACGTGCAAAAAGCATGGAAGCTCGAATTCGAGGCTGGCCACAAGTTGATAGTGATGAACCACGACTGCTAGCACATGCAGGTTACAAAGCAGGTTGTGTCCAATTAGTAAGCATTGACGATAGAGAACACACCCCAAGTCATGGAAAACAACTAGTAACACTTGGAACAGTCATTGCAACACCGCCAATTACAATTGTCGGAATCAGAGGCTATTCTTCAGATCCTAACGGTCGACATGCAGAATTTGATTCATTTGCAAAAGATTTACCAAAAAACGTACAAAATATTTTAAAAATTAAAACAGAAGGAACACCGGTCGATGAGGCTGAGAAAAGATTAAAGAAAATTAAAGAAATTTTTGCAATTGTTACAACTACTCCACTAGATGTCAATCTAGAGATGAAAAAACCCTACATATTCGAAGTAAAAGTGGAAGGAGGAGACATACCAAAACAATTTGCATTTACAAAAGATTTGTTAGGAAAAAGTGTCAAAGTAGACGAAGTATTTGAAAATGGAACATATGTAGATACTGCCGCAATTACAAAAGGAAAAGGTTGGCAAGGCGTAATTTACAGATGGGGTGCAAAAAGAAAACAGCACAAATCAAGAAAAACAGTAAGAGAAATCGGATCATTGGGTCCAATATCTCCACAGAACGTCATGTATACAGTTCCAAGAGCAGGACAGACAGGATTCCACCAAAGAATCGAATACGATAAAAGAATTATGATAATGAGCAATACCGAAAAAGAAGAGTTCAAAATAAATCCCGATGGAGGATTCAAACATTTTGGAAACGTTAATGGAGATTTCATTGTAGTCAAAGGTTCAGTTCCAGGAACATATAGAAGATTAATCAAACTTAGAAAACAAATTAGAAACGAACCAAAGAAAGTTGTAAAACCAAACGTATTGGAGGTAGTTATCTAATGAAAACACCAGTCTTAACAATTAATGGTAAAAAAGATGGAGAAGTTGAACTGCCAAATGTATTCAATACAGAAGTCAATAGAACATTAATCCACAAAGCATACATTAACTTAGAATCACATGGATTCCAAAAACATTCAACAAAGCCAACTGCAGGAATGGAAGTAGTTGCTGACTCTAACGATCCACCAACTGGAAGAGGTGTTGCAAGAATTGCAAAAATCAAAGGTGGCGGTGGCGGAAGAGCAGGTCAAGCAGGAGAAGTAGCATCAACAAGAGGAGGAAGACAAGCTCATCCACCAAAAGCTAACAAAGTAATTTATAAAAAATTAAACAAAAAGGAAAACAAATTAGCATTATGCTCAGCAATTGCTGCAACTGCATCAAAAGATCTAGTAGAAAAGAGAGGCCATAAAGTAGAGGGCATAGATGCATTTCCTCTAGTAATTTCAGATGACATTGAGAAAATTTCAAAAACTGCAGAATTAAACAAAGTTCTAGAAGACCTAAAGATCACACAAGACGTAGATAGACTAAGAAGTAGAAAGAGAAGAACAGGCAAAGTTGCACTGAGAGGCAGAGTTTCCAAAGTTGGAAAGAGTGCACTATTTGTAGTATCCAAATCCGAAAACATCTCAAAAGCAGCAGGTACAATTCCAGGAATTGATGTATGCAATGCAAAAGACCTTAGCGTACTAAATTTGGCCCCAGGTGGAACCTTGATTAGATTAACAGTATTCTCAAAGAAAGCAATTGAAGAGATTGCAGAGATTAAATCACGACATCTAGAATTAATGGTGACTTTGCAATGAATGTAGAAACTGCAACAAAAATCATTCTAAGACCATACGTCACAGAAAAGACATTTGCATTAGTTGAAAATGAACAAAAAATCTGCTTCCTGGTTGAAAAAGAAGCAACAAAACCGGAGATAAAGGAGGCTGTCAAAACATTGTACAATGAAGATGCAGTAACTATCGATACAGCAAGAACAATTTATGGAAAAAAGGCATTCGTAAAATTCAATTCACCAGATAAAGCAAGAGACTTGGCCAACAAGGTAGGAATGATGTGATTAGTATAAATGACTCAGAAAATCAGCACGTTGCAAGGAGAAATATAGAAAATGGCCAAAGTATTTAGCTTCAAAGGAAAGTCTACCGAAGAATTACAGAAGATATCTAATGAAGAATTATTCACATTACTTAACGCAAGACAAAGAAGATCCCTCAAAAGAGGACTTTCAGATAACAAAAAGAAATTGATTCAAGAAATTAAAGATGCAAAAGAAGGAAAAAACAAGAATCCAATTAAAACACATCAAAGAGATCTCATTATTTTGCCTTACATGATAGGATTAACAATTAACGTCTTTGACGGAAAAGAGTTCAGACCAATCGGAATCGGTGCAGAGATGGTTGGTCATTACATAGGAGAATACGCAATCACAAACAAGAGAGTGAACCATGGAGCCCCAGGAGTCGGAGCATCACGTTCTAGTTTGTATGTACCACTGAAGTGATTAAAATGGGAAGATACAACTACGCATTTCAAAATTTTGATTCAACAAAGCACGTTCGTGCATCAATACGTGAAAAGAAAATTTCACATAAACATGCAAGAGAAGCTGCTACGGCAATCAAAGGACTTACAATTGAAAAAGCACGAGATTACATGTTAGCAGTAATTGCTAAAGAAAGAGCAATACCATTTAGAAGATACAAAAATCAAGTTGGACATAGAAGTGATCCAGGAGTGATGTCTGGAAGATATCCAGAGAAAACCGCAGGCGAGTTTTTGAAATTATTAGATAATCTAGAATCAAATGCAGAGTATAAGGGAATGGATATGGACAGATTGAAAATAATTAATGCAACAACACACAAAGGAGTTGTAATAAAGAGATTCATTCCAAGAGCACAAGGTCGTGCAACTGACAAAAATGACGTCTTAACACATGTAGAGTTGGTGGCACAGGAGTTTTAGAAAATGTCTGCAGTAAAAAACGTAATCAAAGATAACTACAACATGATGTTGTTAAAGGACTATCTAAGAGAAAAAATCAAAGATGCAGGGTTTGAAGATGTTGAAGTTTCAAAAACACCAACTGGAACAAGAGTAGTGCTACATGTCACAAGACCAGGAATAGTAATTGGAAGAAAAGGAACAGGAATTAAAGAACTTACAGAGAAATTAGAAACAGACTATGGATTAAAAAATCCACAAATTGCAGTAGAAGAAATAACAAAACCGGAACTTTCACCAGAAGTAATGTGTAATAGAATGGCATCCCATCTTGAAAGAGGTACTGCATTTAGAAGAGCAACAATGTGGACCATTCAACAGATTATGGAAGGCGGTGCAATGGGAACAGAAATTACAATATCAGGAAAATTAAGAGGCGATAGATCAGCATTTGAAAAACACTCACAAGGAATTCTACCAAGAGCAGGACACCATGCAGATGTAATAGTAGCAGAAGATATTGCCCATGTTGAAACTCCAATGGGATTAATAGGAGTAAGGATTAGAATTGCAAGAAAAGAAAAATTTGTTCCAGAATTTGAATTGAGAGGAAAGACTCAAGCCGAAAAAGACGAAGAAGCAAGAATAAAGAAGGAAGCCGACGATTTAGCAGCAAAAGCAAGGACAGAATCAGAATTAGTAGAGATGGAAGAAAAGAAAATTGAACAAATTGACAGCATGGAAGAAGAAGAGGAGATGATGAAATAATGGCTATGCTAAAAATGAAATCAATTAGAGAATTGAATGAAAAGGATTTGAGAGATAGAATAGAGCAAATGAAAACTGAACTATCAAAATTACAAACTGAAAATGCAAAAGGAACACTCAGAAAAGAAACTGGAAAAATTAGAAAAGTGAAAAAAGAGGTTGCAAGACTAATGACAAGATTAAACGAGGTAAAGAAACAATGAATCTAGAAACAATTTCAGAGTATGATTTGATTGGACAGGAGATTACCATAACACAGTCAAAGAATAAAGAAATCGTAGGACTAAAAGGCAAAGTAATCATGGAAACAAAAAACATGATTACAGTAAAAACAGATAACGGAAGACCTCATGAGAGAATGGAGATATTAGCATGACACGAGATATCGGGATTAAAGTAAAGGCACCAAAAAAAGAGCCAAAAGAAGGCGATAAGAAAAATCCATTTAATGGAACACTCCCAGTTCGCGGAAAATTGTTTGAAGGTAAAGTTGTAAAAGCAAAAGGAAAGAACACAGTAGTGCTACAAAAAGAAGCACCAGTATATTTCAGTAAATTCAAAAGATATGGAAGAAGTAAAAACAGCATCCACGCACATGTACCATCAAACCTCGAGGTAAATGAAGGAGATGTTGTCGTTGCTGCAGAATGCCGACCAGTAGCAAAATCAGTATCGTTTGTCGTAGTGGAGGTTAAAGAGTAATGGGCGGAGCACGTAGTAAAGGTGGAAAGGGAGTAGAAGACTTCAAGCCATACATTACAAGATCAATACCAGTAGGGGCACAAATCGTATGTGCAGATAACTCGGGAGCAAAAATTATCGAGATAGTAAACGTTCATCAACATAAAACAAGAACATCAAGACTCCCTGCAGCATCTGTAGGAGACTTTTGTAATGTCGTAGTAAAGAAAGGTCCAGCAGAGTTAAGAAAACAAATTCACGGAGCAGTTATAATTAGACAAAAGTATGCAGTACACAGACAAAATGGTGTAAGAGTTCAATTCGAAGATAACGCAGGAGTGTTAATCACTCCAGAAGGAGAGATGAAAGGAACCGACATCAAAGGTCCAGTCGCATCAGAAGTTACAGAAAAATGGCCAAGGGTAGCAAACCTAGCCAAAATGGTGGTATGATATGAATCCAAGAAAAATGAGAAATAAGCAGATATACTATGCAACTATGCAAAATGCCAGTAAACAACTATCATGTGCACTTTCAAAAGACTTGAGAAAGAAATACGGAAAACGTAGTGCTAGAATCATAGAAGGCGATACTGCAAGTATTGTAAGAGGAGAATTTGCAGGCGTAGACGGCAAAGTTACAAAAATTTCTATTGCAGATAGAGGAGTAAATATCGAAGGAGTAAAGAAAGAAAAATTGAAAGGAGAAAAATTTGACGTGTATGTTCATACCACAAACATAGTCATTTCAGGATTAAATTCAGACGATAAATGGAGAATTAACAAACTAGAAGGAAAGAAAGCAACAGCCCCTAGAGCAGAAGAGACTCAAAAAACAGAAACAAAAGAAGAAAAGAAAGATACAAAAAAAGTAACAAAATCCAAAACAAAGAAAGGAGAAAGTGAAGAATAATGGTAAAGATAGCAGGAAGTAAAAAACTCAAAAGACAAATGGCTCCACTTTTCTGGGGAATTACTAGAAAAGATAAGAGATTTGTGGTAACTGTAAAACCAGGAACACATCCAAAGAATGCATCAATACCAATCTCAGTATTTCTAAGAGATACAATCAAGATAGTCACTAGTCTAAGAGAAGCAAAATCAGTGATTTATTCTGGAAAAATCAAAGTGGACGGAGTTATAAGAAAATCATTACATCACGGTGCAGGATTAATGGACGTAGTTGAGTTAGAAGGAGCAAATAAAACATACAGATTAGTTCCACAAGACGGAACATTACTAAAACCAATAGAGATTGATGATGCAGAGAAAACAAAAAAGTTTGTCGTTGTAAAATCAAAGACCACAGTTAAGAATGGGAAAACACAATTAGGTTTTCATGATGGTAAAACATTATTAGATGAAACAGATGTTTCAGTTGGCGACACATGTGTATTACAAATTCCAGATGTAAAAATTCTCAGCGTAATAAAATTAGAAAAAGGAATGAATTGTTTAATTACAAAAGGAGTTAACGCGGGAAAGATAGGAAAAATTGATGAGATTAAAGAAGGAACATTCAGTATTCCAAAAAGTTTAGACATCACACTAGATGAAAGACAAATTGAAATTCCAGCTAGATTGGTAATGCCAATTGGAAAAGACAAACCGGAGATAAAGATTAGGTGATTTTATGGCACAAGAAACACAAAATGTAATGAGAGAAATTAGATTAGAGAAAGTTGTTCTAAACATGGGACTTGGAAAATCAGGAGATGCAGTAGAAATTGCAAAAAAAGCATTAGGACAAATTTCAGGTAGAAAAGTAAACGAAAGATCAGCAAGAAAACCACACAGAGATTGGGGAGTAAGAAAAGGAGAGCCAATAGGAGCTGCTGTAACAGTAAGAGGAGAAGAAGGAAAAGAGTTGTTAAAGAGACTGTTAGAGGCAAAAGGCAATAGAGTTAACGGACGTTCTTTTGATAATATGGGAAACATATCATTTGGTATTTTAGAACACATCGATATACCAGGAATCAAATATGATCCAAAAATTGGAATTTTAGGATTAGACGTTTCTATAAGATTGACAAGACCTGGATTTTCAGTAGCAACAAGAAGTAAACATAAAGCAAGTGTCGGAAAACATCACAAGATTACCCCTGATGAAGCAAAGGCATATCTTACAAAAGAATTTGGAGTGAGTGTATACTAATGGCAAAAGACAGATCATATGGAGATAGAGGAACAGGATTTACACCTAGAATCGAAAGTGTCCCAGGTACAAAAAACGAAAAAAAATACGGACGTGGTGCAAGATGGTGTAAAAGATGTGGATGTTATGTTTCAATTCAAAAATATGACCTAATGTTATGCAGACAATGTTTCAGAGAGGTTGCAACTTCTCTAGGATTTAAGAAATTAAGGTGATATGTTATGCCGGCAATGAATACACTAGCAAATCTATTTGTCACAATATACAATACTGAAGCTCGAAGGAAATCAGAGTGTGTGGTACTTCCAACTTCTAAAATTGGAACAGATGTTTTAAGCACTCTCAAAAAAGATGGTTACATAAAAGATTACGAGAGAACAGAAGACAACAGAGGTGGAAAATACAAAATTAACTTGATGGCAAAAATTACAAAATGCGGAGCAATTAGTCCTAGATTCAAAGTTAAAAAAGACGGTTATTTGGAATGGGAAAAACAATATCTCCCATCATTTAACAGAGGAATGTTAATTGTAACAACAAATCAAGGAGTAATGTCTCACCATGAGGCAGCTAACAAAGGATTAGGAGGATTTTTGATAGGATATGTCTACTGAGTTAGTCGATAAATTAGCAGCCGAATTAGAAATTCCAGAAGGCGTTACTGTAACTTACAAAAAACCAATGATAACTGTGCAAGGCCCATTAGGAAAAACATGGAAAAGTTTCAAGAAAATTCCAGTTGATATTGAAGTTACTGATGGTAAAGTCTTGTTTAAAGCACAAGGAACAAGAGACAAGAACCGCGCAATCATGAATACTGCAAGATCAATCATTAGAAATCTATGCGAAGGCGTAGTAGAAGGATATACAATAAAAATGAAAGTAGTTTTTTCACACTTTCCAATTACAGTTAAAGTAGAAGGCAAACAAGTTCTAATTGAAAACTTCCAAGGAGAACGTGCCCCAAGAAAGACAAACGTCTGGGGAGAAACAAAAGTCGTTCCAAAAGGTGACGATGTCATCATTACAGGTCATGTATTGACAGATGTTTCTCAAACTGCAGCAGAAATCGAAAATAGTTCAAGAGTAAAAAATAAAGATCATCGTGTATTTTTGGATGGAATTTACAAATTTGAAAAAACAAAAGGCATTGAAAATTAATTAGAAAATAATTGGCCTTAGATAACGACTTTAAAGAACAAACTGAAAAATTAGTTACAGAAACTTTAGAATTATACAAAACTGCAGGCGCATCTCCAAGAATAGGAGATGTCTGGAAGTGTGAGAATACAGGAGATTTCCTATGTGGGTTTTTTGTAGGAGAGATGGTAGGTTCTGCACTTAGTGCATTTCAAGTATATCATAAAAGAGAGCCCAGTGCTGAAGAGCATATGGAGATAGTGGGATTGGTAGAGAAACATTCAGATGATATTGCTGCATTTTTCTCAAAATTCAATCCAAAATAATTCGTCGGAAGGATTAAATCGCATTTTGCTAAGAAAAATTTAGTGCCGCGCTAGCTCAGCCTGGTAGAGCGTTCGACTGTTAATCGATTGGTCATCAGTTCAAATCTGATGTGCGGCGCTTTCTAATTTTCCAAAGTAATTTAGATCATTTTTTTGCACGCTGTTAGTTGAGATCGTTAGACAGGAGCGATCTAATATTAGATCTAATACAGTAATTATGCAGGAGTGTTACATTGGCCAGAACTAGAAGAGCCAACAGATATTGTGTCGATTGCGGCGCAAGATTAGTTTATTATCCAAGATTGTCAAACCCAAAAGCACCAAATGAACATAGAGTTTTGGTATATGCATGCCCAGATTGTACAAAAGACTTTGAAAAACCAAAGATGTTTTCAATAAAAAGAAACGTGACAGAAGATCCTTTAGAGACAGTAGAAATAGAAATTACTCAAGTTCAGAAAAAACTTGCAAAAAGTAAATAGGGAAAAATTTTCAAGAAATCAACATGTATCCAGAGAGAATTCGTTCCAGATGGTGGTACTTACTGCCAATTTTCATTGGTTTGATTGGAGGAATAATAGCATATTTTGCAATCAGACGAGATGACCCTCAAAAAGCAAAAAGATGTTTGATGGTAGGAATAGGACTAACACTAATCAACGTAATTCTAAACATTGCAATATTATCTACAGGTAGTTTTGATCAAGATTTTAGTGTAAATGTCTAAATGTTTCTAAACTCGAATTTAGAAATATTACTAATTTGAACGTGTTAAACTAGTTATATCATCACACATTTTGTTTTTCATGTCAAGACTAAGAGATAATGTAGAACGATGGCTAGTACACGAAGGTTATGAATTTCAGCAAGTCAAAACAGAGGATGCATCCTTTAAAATTCTGATAAAAAACTCCGATGGACTTGGCAATGATACAGAAGTATTTGAGCCAAAAGGCCAGGAAAACGTACTGGTGATAGGCATAAAGATTGCATTAAAAACAAAACAACAGATTAGATTTAGAGAGTTAACCGATACAGAACAGGAAAATTACAAGAAAAAAATTGATGATTTTTGTTATTCAATAAAAGCAGTTCACAAATTTTTAGATGAAGATGGGAAAAAAATGGTAGGAGTTTACATCGTTTTAGACAAACAAGAACAGCTAAACCAGCCATTTTTCTTCAAAACGTTACAAGACATAACAGAAATGAGCGAAAAAACAAATCGTTTCTTGATCAAAGCACTTTAGAACAAAAATTCAATTTTATTCGTAAAAGCTAAACCCCCTCCATATCAAAAGTAATTTACGAATAGATGGTTTTTTCAGAAATGCCAAAAAATAGGGGGGGTTTAACATTTGTTCGTAAATATGAAAACCAAAGGTCAAAACACCACCATTACCCATTACAACATAGTGTGTTTGTACAAGATAGGCACAAAAGCTAAACCCCCATTATTTGATCAAAAAATATGAAAAAATCATTGTACTTGTACTAAACCTAACTTTAAGAGATGTCAATGCGTACAGTGTTAGATAAGTAATGTTTCTAAATTCGAATTAAGA
>LUMP01000824.1_pt1 | contig 14585 bp, 18 predicted proteins | sample 729641 | NCBI WGS metagenome assembly LUMP01 (sample SAMN03860260, study PRJNA289734) | marine metagenome | biome: seawater column; feature: ocean; material: water; isolation source: Red Sea water column Station 12 - depth 47m | place: Saudi Arabia: Red Sea | collected 2011-10-15 | depth 47 m | reverse complement strand
ATGGTGGATTACTGGCGTCCGAAAATTTCTCTGTTGTTGCTAACAAAAATTTCGCCGTTGATGAAATCATTGGTGATGGTAATCCTAATACTTCCATTCCTGGTAAAACTTCTGTTTTAGAAGAAAAAGATGCAGGAGGTTATGTTGTAACTAGTGTAAAAACTATAATTGAAAAAACAAATAGAATTTCTGATAATTTAATTTCTATTGAAACTAAAGATAAAACTATTGATGAACAATCTGTACAACCTAGAGTTTTATCTGGTTCTATGATTACTCCATCAAAGGCTGATGTCTCTAATGTGAATATTCAAGTTTCATCAGAATCTGGTATTTGTATAATTGGACAAAATTCTGATTGTTTAGTTAGTGAATCTACTAGAAAACCTGGACAAATTTTTGAAGTAATTCAACTTGATGGAATGAATCTTAATGTGAGATATTCTGGCCCTGATGTGAGACTAGAAAAATTCAGTATTTTGCCTCAATCTTCTGATGATTTCTTGCCTGATACAAATTGGAATGTTGAAGTTCAAAAAGATGACGAAGTATCTCGATTTTACTACAAAGTAACTTACAAAACTACACAGTAAATTCCAAATACTCATAATTTGATTATCTATTAAATTGAAATTACAAGTTTTGATGTTCTATCAAGATGATCCAAAGAAATGCACGGCTGCAAAGATGGTAAAATTTGGACTTGCTCAAAATATTAAAAAAATCGGTTCAAAAGGATTAGTTTTGGATCCATTTGCTGAAAAAACCTTACTTCCAAAAGATGTTTCTGTCATCAATTCAATTGTTGGAATTGATTGTTCTTGGAATCTTGCTGATCATGCTTTTTCTCAAAAATTCAATGGAATTAAGAGAAAATTACCTCCTTTACTTGCAGGAAATCCCGTGAATTACTCAAAATTAAACAAACTTACTACTGCTGAAGCTCTATCTGGTTCGTTATTCATTTTAGGTTTTAAAGAACAAAGTTTGGAATTACTAAATAAATTCAAGTGGGGACATACATTTTATGAGTTAAATCAAAATTTGTTAAATGATTATTCTCAATCTGAAACTGAAGATGATGTTAAAACAATCATAACAGATTATGGCTTAGTTTAATTTTTCTTTTTTACAACTATTGCAATTCCAATAATTATTGAAATTAGTATGATTCCAATTAATCCAATATCATAATTTACTTCTACATTTGTATTTTGCATCTCAATATCTGTTTTAGGAATTTCTGTTATTTCTTTAGTTACTAAAAAGTTGGTTTCATAAATGTCTGGTTTTAAAACTGAATCTGACACTCCAAATATCTTAATCTGATTTGTTCCAATTTTCAATTTCTCTGCATTACCTGATGCTAGTTTGATAACTGCTTGATTCTCTAAAATTTCTAATTCCTCTGAAATCTGAATTGACCCTTCATTATCTAATATGAAATATAGTAATGATGTGACCTCTTGATTCTGGTGAATATGTTTCTAAATAAAATGGACCATTACTAATTACTGCATGATTCTTTTCTTCAATCCAATTTATGGATGAATCAAATCTATCTTCAAAATATTGATGTTGGATTTGACTTTGTTTTAGTGAGTTTGGAATGAATTTATTTTCTTTAAATTCCTTCAAATATTCTTTGATAATTTGTGCATCATTTGGAACAATTAATGATAACCAATTCACGTTCTTGCTTGTGGCCCCTGATCTTGAAAATGATACTTTTCCATCAGTTACTGCTTTTTCCATTGCTGCAGTTATTTCCCATGGAACTGAACTCCACAAGGCTGCCCATTCTGCAATCTCATTTTCATCAAAATGCCAATAATTGACGTATACTTCTACTGTGTTATCGTCAATTTGATTAATTGCAATTATTGTCTGGATGCTCTGAGCTGCTCTAGGAGTAAATTCTGTATCAAATGTTTTATCATTTTCATCTATTTGTGTGCCCCACTCCATTGTAAAATATAATGAATGTAAAATATCGTTAATATCCATTAATTTTCCATTATGCCAATTGCTAAACTCAAAATCAAAAGTTACTTTACTTGTTGCAAGTGTGTCCGTTGATACATTTTCCCATTTTTGTAATGATGGACTCCACATTTTTGCATCTACTGGTACATTGATTTTTTCATCCAAACCTGAAGTTTCTACCTTCCATTGTGTTCTGACGGGGAATGTCTCTCCTGTAAATGGATGCTTAAATGAAATAGGATCTGAAATAACTCCCCAAATTTGTCTACTGTAAGTGTCTGTTAATCCCATTATTGGATTCCATGCTCCTTGATAGATTTGTTTGACGCCTATACTCAATTCATCATCATTTGTTTTTGCATTAATTGGTGTGAATCTACTGGGAACTCCTGCTCCTAAATCATTAACCACTCCTTCTACATTTTGATTTACTACGTATTGATCAACTTTACTTGCCAAAAAAATTCTCACTGATTCATTAATCCCTTCCAAAACTGCTTTTTGAATTAATTCAGTTCTTTTTTCTGATGATTCAAAATCTCCTTTGTAAATTTTTTGAGTTAATTCATCTAATTTTTCATTTTCATAATTCCAATATGTTGGATCATTAAAACCCGGCATGTTTGAAAACCAAGGTGAATACATTTGACCTAATCCAATTGAGTCATACTTTACAAACGCCGAACGACCCCATCCTTCTGTGTATAAATTCCAATTCATATCAGCTGGATTTGAACCGTAAACTACAACAAATGCCTTATTCAAATCCCCGTAGTCTTTTTTAATTTTGAATCCCATATTTTCTAATTCTTTAGATAAAATTTCTCCAATTGATTTTCTAACTGGATCATCACTTCTGATAAAAACACTAATCTCAATTTCTTTATTATCCACAATCCATTTCCCGTTAATTTTTTCTGCTCCTCTATTAATCAATGATTCAGAAATTATCTGATTTGCTAATGCTGGATTATATTTGAAATTAAATGATTCTAACTCTTTGATTATTGTAAGGTATTCTGGATCTGTTGGTCCATAGTAGGAAATAATTTGAGAACCGTACCCACTCATTAGTTCATTTACGATTAATTTTCTATCTACTAGATAGTTTAATGCAAATCTAGCCTCTTTTTCTGAAAACGGGTTAAATTTTTCAGATTCTGAAGGATTGATTAGTAAACTATATGATCCTCCTGTTGAATCAAAAATCTGTAATCCTTCTAAGTTTTCTTTATTTTCTAATCTATCTGGTGAAATTCTATAATAGTATAAATCCAAATTGCCATTTTTTACTTCTTCTAATGCTGTGTTTTCATCTAAATATTGAATAAATTTGATTGAATTTACAAAAGTATTTTTTTCTGCAGATGCTTCATTGTAGCTAATTACTATAACTAAAAGAGCTAGTAAAATCACTAGCATTTTTTTCATATGATTATTTTTTTTTGGTTGTAATAAAAGCTATGTCGCATTTTTAATTTAAATTATAAAAATTTCATTAATCCAAAATAATACTCAGAAAAAAGTAAAATATGTAGTAGACTAATGTACTTTGAAAATTAACCTCTATATGGAATTATTAAAATGACTCACGAAGATGATTTAGATACAATTGAAAAATTAGTTGATAAGGGTATTTCATTTCAAAGAGAAGGAAAACATAAAGATGCAATAGTATATTTTGAAAAAGCGATTAATCTTGATAAAAATTTAGGTGGGGAGCCTGATCCTAACTTGCTACTACTAAAAAATAATTCTTTGATGAAATTATGATTGAAAATAAATGCTTGTGCTGTGGTAGAATCTTTCAACAAAAATCAAACAAATGTTGTAATCAAACGTGTATGGAATGTCATACTAATCCAACTATGAACTGTCCAAACGCATAATTTTTGTGCCTAATTCAATAACAGATCAATCTTAATTACGCATTTTTTATGATACCAGTGACTATTTCGTATTTGTGGTTTTAATCTAATTTCTTTTCCACATAAAGTACAAAAAATTTTCATGACTAAGAAAATCTATTGAATCTGTTTAAGTGCACTTGGTTATTGTGTAACCACCAATATTGTCCTAAAACCTATATCTTGTTTATGTTTCAATTTTGTTTAATTGAAAATTAATCCTAAAATGATTCAGGGACTCAATGGAATAATTTCTGGAGGTGTATCTGTAAAAGACTTTTCTGTTGTGACAAAAAGGTTATCAAAAAGATGATTTTTATTATTTTGAAGATGGTGATAAATTAAAAATCGCAATGATTTTAATTGAAAAAGGTTTTCCATTAGATGAAATTTCAGTTGTTTTGGATTGGAGGGATTTTGAAGGATTAACTGCAGAAATATTGTCATCAAAAAATTTTGCAGTCATAAAAAATATGATGTTAACAAAACCTAGAATGGAAATTGATGTTGTTGGAATTCGTTTGGGAATTGCTATATTGATTGATTGTAAACATTGGAAAAGATATAGTTCTTCATCATTAAATTCTGCAGTCAAAAAACAGATTGAAAGAACTAAACATTATGTTGCAAAAACTGAAGGATCTATGGCAGTACCTGTAATTGTTACTTTACATCAAGATAAAATCAACTTTATTGATAAAGTTCCAATTGTTCCTATCTTCCAATTTTCCTCGTTTATTGATGAATTCTATGGAAATATCGAACAAATGAATACTATAGAAAAAGACTAGTAATGAATAATCCTAGCCCTCCAATTACAAACATTTTGGTAATTCTCAATGAATTTTCTAATGCTTTTGAATAATCTTCATAGATACTTTGACCCATCACTCTAACTTCTGTCTCATTTTCTAAAATTTCATATTTTGTTGATGCTATTTTGTTTGCATCTGCCCAACCTAGAAAATATTTTTTGTTGTTAATCTTTAGACAAGTAACTCCTAATCCTCCTTTCGCAAGATCTTCAGTCCACACATCCATGTTGTTTGAGTTTGCATATCCTAACTCAATTGGAAAACTTTCTTTTGATATTAATGAATCCAAACAGGATTTTGTGGCTTTTAACATGTCTTCTCCATCTTCACTTGAAATTTCTTCACCCATTGCATTGTGACAATCTATTGTCATAATCTTTGTAAAGTTTCTATTTTTCCCATATTGTTCAATTTCTTTTTTAATGTAGCTTGGTATGTCTTCCATTCCATGAGGGGATAATGATAACATTAGCAATGGGTTATTTCCAAAAAGCATTCCTGTAACTCTAGCTTTGTTTATTTGAACAATAACTGGTTCTGTACATGTCATTCCTTCTTCTTTGACTACACTTTTTTCTAAATTTTTCAAATAATTATTTACTTCATTTCTTGAGGGCAAATTCAATGCGTGATCTGAAATACTATGCATTACCATTGCTGACGATGCTAAATTTTTGTAAATTAGGTATGGGATATTGCTGCCTCCTACTGGATGATATGGTCCTGGATGTATTTCAGGTAATACCATTCGGAATTCATTATTTCCGTCTTCAGATGAGAACTTGATTTGTGAAGTTCCTACTTTTGTCTCAGTTGCATGTTGCTCCATTAATTCTTCAGCATCTTCAAAATCATTTCCTTGTGATGCAAGATATGCTTGAATTGTTTTGTGTGTACTTTCCATTGCAGGTCTTCCTGCTCTATCTGTCATTCTTGACCATACACTTGCAATAATCAAAAATGCAAATCCGTAAGCAATTCCAAGTGGTTCACTAAGAATTGAATACCAATATTCTTGTGGTACTAATGCCAAAAACATTGCTAGTGGTTGAATAAATGCAATTGCCCATGCTTTCTTCAAACTTAATCCTAATGTTGTTGTGTAAATTCCTACTCTAAAACTGGCAAACAAAATCATGCCAAATGTTATGAAAAATAATTCAATATTTTTTGACAATACGATGCTTGAAGCTATTCCCATTAGAATAGTAACGACCCAAAGCATACATCCAAACAGTGATGAATGTAATGACTTGGAATATTCTTTTTTCTTTGTAAATCTTGTATCTAATAATTGGATAATTGCTAATGCTCCTAACACTATTGGAATTCTATACCAAAATTCTTCTATATTGAGATTATTCAGATAACCAAAATATGTTGCAAATACAATTACTACTCCTATTCCCATTGATGCAGCTAATGAAAAATAATGTGAACCTGGATTAACTAGTGTAAGTGAAAACCTATTATGTATACTTGAAACGTCGTCTTGTTCCTTTTCCATTGTTTTTTCACGGAGCTAAAAATATGTCAATTACCCATGAAATTGCAATTAAGCTAATTGGAATTGATACAACTATTCTTGGATCTAATTTGAAACCTTTTGTTTCATCTTCGAAGAATCTCATAAGACCTCCACTTGATGCTGGAAGTGGAGCGGATTTATCTGCCATTATGATTCAGACAAACGAATTTTACCATAAAAACTTTCTTATTTTTCTTTAATTTTGTCCATTGTTTCTATTACTGAGTTAATAGATTTGAGAATAGTTTGTTGTTTCTCATGATCTGTCTCTTCTTCTAGCTCTTTTGACAATGATTCTAATTTTTTTTCAAGCGTCTTTTTAAGTGAATTTCCTTCTGATTTTTCTTCTTTAGGAATATCTCTTTTTTCAGGCTCTCGTCCACATTTGATGCATAATGCCTGACCTTCTTTCATTACTCTCACTCCCTTGCAATATGGGCACGGTTCACTAAGTAATGTTGCTCCATTGAGTAGCATTTCTGCAGCTCGCTTTTGAAGATCTTTTGACATCGTTTTCAATTGTTTTTGGATTTAAAAAATCTGATTGTTTTCATTTTGTTTGTCAAACAAGGCTTAATAGTGCGTATCATTGAAATCAATTCGAACGTATGGCAGTAATTTGTAATACTTGTGGTCTACCTGAAGATTTGTGTGCATGTGGAGAACTTGCAAAAGATAGTACTAAAATCATAATTCGATTAGAAACTAGACGATTTAAGAAAAAAGGAACTATGATTGAGGGTCTTGATCCGAAATTAAATAATTTAGAAAATGTTGCTAAAGATCTTAAAAGTAAATATGCTTGTGGCGGAACTGCAAAAGAAGGTTATATTTTCCTACAAGGTGATCATAGAGATACTATTAAGGATACTTTAGTCAATTTAGGATTTGCAGAAGATACTATTGAACTTCATTAGAAAAATTGCAAAATCAAAATAAGATTCTTCAATTAATTGGTATTCCATTTACTGCAGTATTATCGATTCTCTTTGGATTACTTTTAATTTCTTTTCCTATTGGAATTTACATTGTTTTTGAAAGTGATATTGGTGAATCTATTAACTATGATTATCCCATAACTCATTTAGATATTTTTCAAAATTCATCGTTCTACCAATCTAATGTTGATTTGAGTCTTGGTGATGTATTTGTGGTATTGTGGTTGTTTTATCTTTTTATTTTTGTAATTTCGATTCTTGGTCCAAAACAGAATTTTTTAAAATCAATCTCTACATTGGTTTCATTTGGTAAATACAATGCTGAATTAAATTACATGTTTGGTGTAACAAAATGGTTATCTATTCTAGTTTTAGTTTCTGGCATAATTAATTTAGTTCAAGAATCTTTTGGAATTGTTACTGTTCCTCCTTTAGCTGAAAATGACTTAATCCAGTTTTTTTATGTCTCTCTTGCTCCTCTGTTTGAAGAATTTGTATTTAGAATTATTTTAGTTGGAATACCTTTATTTGCATTATATTCAAGTCGTGCTTCTATTCGTTATTTCTTGAAATGCTTGTGGACTCCTGCATCATTAAATATTGTTGATTCTAAAAAAGCAATTCTTGTAATTGTTTTTGTAGGTGTTTTATTCGGATTTGCACATATTGCATTTGGAGATTCTTGGACTGAAGGTAAATTTGCTCAAGCCACTGCTGGTGGAATAATTTTAGGCTGGGTATATCTTCGATATGGCTTTGTTGCTTCATTGTTAATTCATTGGGCTACAAATTATTTCATTTTTGCTTATGCTCATTTCATTTCTCAAATCAATTATGTTCCTTTAGAACTTGCTTTTTCTAATCCTTTGATGTTTACTTTGGAATCATTGTTTTTAATTTCTGGAATTTTAGCAATTTCTATTCTAATTTTTAATAAATTCTACTCTAAAAATAATTAATTTAGAATCTTTCTGATTTTTTCAACAAGATTTGGTTTTTCATTTTGCTCTAATAATAAATTCAAATCTTCTTGATCATCTACATCTAACATAATTCTTTTCACAAAAACCATTGCAACATTTAATGTATGTTCTTTTGCTGTAATCATATGATTTCTATAACTATCGTTATCATAATGTGTTTTCATGATAGTCAATAATTATGACTGTGTTGAATTTTTTGCCTAATTCTATGGCCTTTTCTTCTTTTGTTATTAGAATTATTTTTTCAATTTTTGGTGATATGGATAATGTTTGTAAAATTTCTTCTAACATTACTTTGCATAATTCTTCAATCTTTTCTGATGGTAAATTTAAGCGTGTTTTTGCGTTTGAAAAAGTCTTTACTGGAATTATTGCTGCAATTTTCAAATTAAACGTGCACTTGTTTTAAGATGAAATTTGCTAATGCTTCTTCTGCTAATTTATTTTTCATAGTAATTTTTGTTTCATATGCCTTCATATCTAATCCTTGGATTTTTTTAACAAGTGCTTTATCTTTTGTATCTACTATGACATTTGAACAAACATCTGAATACATTTTTGCTAATCCATATGCATTTGATTCAATTCCTGCAGCTTGCATGTATTTGTCTGCTGGACCGCTAATTGATTTTTCTCCAATCAGTGGACTTACTGCAACTACTTTTTTCTTAATTTTTGATAATTCTTTTCTAATTCCTTTAAGTTGTAACATTGGACCAATTGATGTAAGTGGATTTCCTGGAGCTAAAATTACCATGTCTGCATCATGAATTGCATTAATTGCTTCAGGATTTGGTCTTGCTTTATCTGCACCAATGTATTGAATTCCTTCTACTGGATCTAATCCTCTATGTTTTACCCAATATTCTTGTAAGTGTAATTCTCCTTTGTTTGTAGTAATTCTTGTTTCAACAGTGTTGTCCGTAACTGGAATGATGTTTGCTGTAACTGCAAATTTTTCACACATCCATTTTGTAATGTCGCTAAGATTTCTACCGTTCTTTAACATGTTAGTTCTAATCAAATGTGTTGCTGCATCTCTGTCTCCAACTCCAAACCATGTTTCTTCTCCAAATACTTCCATCTGGCGTAAAAAGTTGAATGTGTCTTTTTTGATTCCCCAACCTTTTTCTTGATCTAAAAGATCTGCTAATCCGTAAATTATTGTGTCAATATCTGGACATACATACAATCCGTATAACCAATAATTGTCTCCAACATTACTAATTACATTGACTTTTTTCTCTTGAGCAACTAGTCCTCTAACTAATTTGACGGAACCTGTTCCTCCTGCTAAAACTGTAATCATTTCATATACCTCTAAAACGATTTATCTACAGTGTCACTACATATTACTTTTTAGAAGATCCCGTGATCGCTAAATTAGAACCAATTCCAAAACTCTAGGATAAGTTTATTATGGTATTGCCGTGATTTTTTTTGTGGCCAAAGCAGTACTTTTGACAGTTTTACTTGCAGGACTTATTGTTATTGGTTCAAGTGGACCTGCATGGGGTGCACAACTGGATTCAAGAATTAATCCAAACAATGATTCATCTCCATTCAAAATGAGCTATCTCAAAACAGTCTTTATTGAATATCCAAACGGGGGTGTTTTGTTTGATAATTTATCAGGCGCTGAATGGAAAACTACTGGAACAGCTGATGCAACAAACCCTGGTGTTCAAAAATTAATGATGGAACTTAATGACGGAATTCAACAAGATGGAAGTCAGGCAAAGATTACTGACTTGAATGTATTATATGAATTTCAATTAAAAGGTAGAAATTTACAAACTTCTATTGATTACCGTGTAATCTTAGAGGGAACTCTTTCAAATTATGTTATTACTGAAGACTCTCAAAAGAAATTGGTTGATTTGGGATGGAGAGGATTATCCACTACATCTTCAATTGTAATCGATGGTGTTGAAATCAATATTCCTCTTGACGTTTTGAAAACTGAAGAGCCACTCCTTTACAACACATTTGTCAATACAGAAGCTGAAAATGTTCTGAATAGAGAATTAATTAATGCAGATTTCATTTTAGAACAACCATTAACTAACTGGCACTTTTTGTTTGATCCTACTGGAATCAATGCAGATGCAAGTACTTTTGGTTTAGATGATGAAATTGCAGGATTTGTAATTTCAAGTTGGACAATGGGTGAAAGTAGTATTAGAGAAGGACGACAAGTTGAACGTGTATTTGAAGCAGAAGTAATGTCTGATGAAACTTATACTGTAAGAAGTGTACAATCTACTGACACTGGAAACTTGTTTATTATTGGATTTGGTGCTTTAGATATTTTAGATGGAATTGAAATTGCTGGTGTAACTCCAACACCTCCAGAAGATTATATGACTACATCAACTGGTGATTTCCCTGTAATGATTATCTATGGAATGGCTGGCTTAGCAGCTGTTGCTGGTATAGGATTTTTCTTTATCAGTAGTCGTTCAATGAAGAAACAAGCAGTTGGACAACAGGGAATTGATCCAAGTAACCTTGTAGGATATCAAACCAGTGCATCTTCAGGTGGTTATCAAACCAATAGAGGTGAAGCACAATTGAAATCTGATGCAGATTATAATCAAACTAGAAGTGTATATGAAGCATCTTCACAAGAACAAACCCCACCACCACAAGAACAAACCCCACCACCAACAGCTTCTACAACTGAAGAAGCAGCATGTGGATGTGCAGCCTCTGCAGAAATGGGTTCTGAATGTGATTGTGAAATGCAAGGTTCATGTCTTTGTGATGGTACTTGTGCTTGCAATGCATCTATTTGCAAAGAATACACTTCATCAATGCGATAATTTTTCAATTTTAAAATTTAGTGTGTGCTGGGAGTAACCCTCCTTCTGTTTTCACGATATTTCGCTTTGCAGCCTACCTGAACCTGGTACAGGCACCTAAGGTTCTGTTTGGCTTTGCTCCATGTGGGTCGTCTTTTTCATTCCTTTTATGGAAATCTCAGGTTTTCACCATCACTGTGCGCCATATTGGATTTTTTTCTGCATCGTTGCCAATCATCTCTGATTATCTATCTCCAGATCACATTTCCTGTATGGAGGGAGGAGTTTCCTCTGCCGTAGCAGCGTTTCGTGCTCCAGCTCACATTAGAGTATTTTTTTAATCTGATTTGAATATTACTTAATTGGTTTTGTGCCTATAATGAACAATGTTCCCATTTCTCTTTTCCATTTTTCATTTCCTTTCAAATCTTTGATTTGTTTTGTTTGAACTGAAAATCCTGCATTTTTAAAAAATTCTTTCCATTCTTTTTTTGAATGTAAATGCATTTGAACTTTCATCATTTTTGCCCATTTTGCTGTATCTTTATTTTCTGTATAGAAATCAGTTCCACAGAAAAATTTTCCTCCTGGTTTTAATAATTTGTATATTTTTTCAATTGCTTTTTCCATTGAATTTGAATAATAAATTGATTCCATTGCAAAAATAAAATCAAATTTCCCTCTATATTCCCATGATTCTATATCTGTATGAATAAAACTCTCTTTGTTATTTTTAATTTTTTTATTTGCTTGAATGATCATTTTTTTACTTTTATCTATCCCTACAGCTTTTTTACATGTTGGAATTTCTGTGACATGTCTAATTACCCATCCGTTTCCACATCCTACATCCAAAAAAGTAAATGGTTGATCAAATGAAATTTTTTTTAAGAATTTTAAAACATTTTTTCCATGTCCTTTTTCCATGGATTCTGCTTTTCCATTAATTGCCCACTCATCAAATTTTTTACTAACTTTGTCCATACCTAATTTGCTTTTTTTATTCAATTATAACTTTCTTAGTACTGATGATTTATTCGAATAAATTCTACGTCCTGTTTATAACTAATTTTTAATGAATAATTTTGAAAAGAAATTGCCTGATGAATCATGTAGACATTGTGGGGGAAAATTAATTGAAGCAAAAAAATGCTCCCATTGCTTCAAAAATGTAGTAATGATCTGCAAATGTTGCCATACAATGACTACTGAGCAATTTCATTCGTTATGTATGTCCAAGCCAACCGACCATACCGCATCTGTGCCTAAAATCATGCCTAGCATCTATTTACCATTAGTTGCTAGTGCATGATTTTTTCTACTATTTTGATTTGACTAAATTAAATAATTGCCTCACTGCCAATTTGGGATGACTCATAGCCAATTTTACCATGTTTGATAAACCAAAATCTGCCTTGATAAAATCCAAAAATTCTTCAGTTTTTAATTCTTTAATGATGTCTAGTTCTTTATCCCATTCTTCATCTGATAATTTAATCCATCTATCTTGAACTTTACCTGCTGAATTAATTTTTGTTTCAATTGCATTTCTCCAATTTTCTTCATATGGGTAAAGTGCCTTCTCATCTGTTTTTTTATTTTTGATTGCGTCAGCTGCAACTTTTCCTGCAACTCTGCCAAATCTTATTGCATATCTGATTCCTTCTAAAACTAGTGGATTAGCTTGACCTGCAGTGTCTCCAACGAGTATCAAATTATTATAAACTGTCTTTCTCGATAACCCGTCATTTGGAATTAATCCATAATGAAATTCTATTGGTGTAATTTTTCCTAGTTTTTTTATTGGACCTAATTTTTTTTCTATTATTTCTTTTAGTCTTTGAGTTGGATCAATATTTGATTCTGGTTTTCCTACACCTACACCAATTCTAACAATATTTTTTCCTAATGGGAAAATCCATGCATATCCTGCAGGAGTATATTCTTGGCCTACCATTAACCACCATGTGTCTGGGTCTACATTTTCAACTTCGGCTTCATATTCTGCACCTGCACCAAATCTTTCCCATTGTGTAACATATCCCATTGTTTTAGAAATTGTTGATGTGAATCCTGTTGCATCTATTACAACTTTTGAATTAAATGTAATTTTTCCTTCTGGACCTGTTCCTTTTACTCCTATGATGTTTTGGTTATCATCTTTAATCACCTCATTGATGTTGGTTTTCACAAAAATATCTGCACCCAATTTCCTTGCTTCTTCTGATAACCATCGATATGTTTTTCTTACATCTAATACTGCAGCCTTTTATTTGGTGATGCAAATGAGAAATTTTTGATTGGATGATAACAATCTTCAGGTATGTTGAATTCTTTAATTCTTTTAATCCATGTAACTCCGCTTGTTCTAACTGTTTCAGCAATTGAATTTTCTTTTTCAATTAATGCAACTTTGATTCCTGTTTGTGCAGCTGTAAATGCTGCTGATGAACCAGCTGGCCCTCCTCCAACTACCACTAAATCATAATCGTATTCCATATTCAATTAAATTCCGTGGTAATTATCTAGGATATAATTTTAGGTTAATCAATTATTTTTTTAATACTGGTTCGCCTGTTGAATCATTTTCTCTTTCTATGTCAAATGTTTCCATATGTGCTGGATCTCTATGTGTAAAGCTATGAGTTTCTCCTTTAATTTTCCTGCAAAACTTTGAATGAATTGTTTTTTCAACCTCTAAAGTAGTTTCATTTTCATGAAATAGGCGTTTTCCACAATCTTCGCATCTAAATTCAGGCATAAAATATCTCAATCTCAAATCTATTTAGATGTTTCATCATAATTTCATGAGTGATTTTGAAATTTCTAAGATTGATCCTAAACTTTAGATGTTTCAAGATTATTTCTAAAGTATGTCTGAATTTGATCTTACTTCGTTTATCATGTGGAGTGGATTGACTGGAATTGCAATGTTGGTTTTTGGTTTATCTTATAGGAAATATCTTCAAAAAAATAAGCTATCAGCATAATTCTATACTTTATTGATTTTTTTGATATATTCTATAATTCCTGTATAATCATTATTTCCTAGTCCATCTTTTATTGCGTTTTCGTATATTTTCTCAGCTTTCATTATCATTGGTAATTCTATACCTAATTTTTTTGACGTGGAAATCATTGTTGATATGTCTTTTTTCAAATTTGATAATGTGAAAGTTGCATCATAATCCCCATCAATCATCTTAAATGCTTTATTTTCACTCATTCCTGTTTTGAAATACGTTGAATTAAGAACTTCTAAAAAGATTTTTGGATCTACTTCTGATTTTTCGACTAATGTAATTCCTTCAGATAAGGACAATGCTAACATTGTAATTTGTAAATTCATAGCTAATTTGATTGAATTTGCTGTCCCTTGGGTTCCTAGAAAAAATACTTTGTTAGCAATTTTTTCAAAAATTGTTTTACATTGTTCAAAACTATTTTTTGGCCCAGATGCCATCATTACTAATTTTCCTGAAATTGCAACATTTGGACCTCCCATAACTGGGATTTCTAATTTTTGAATTTGTTTTTGTTCAAACTTATCTGCAATCTCTCTTGACTCTGATGGTTCAATTGTACTCATATCTGCAACAATTAATTTTTTATTTTCTGATTCTA
>LUMP01000559.1_pt1 | contig 14812 bp, 16 predicted proteins | sample 729641 | NCBI WGS metagenome assembly LUMP01 (sample SAMN03860260, study PRJNA289734) | marine metagenome | biome: seawater column; feature: ocean; material: water; isolation source: Red Sea water column Station 12 - depth 47m | place: Saudi Arabia: Red Sea | collected 2011-10-15 | depth 47 m | reverse complement strand
ACCTGAACCAGAACCACAAAGTGCACCTGAACCAGAACCACAAAGTGCACCTGAACCAGAACCACAAAGTGCACCTGAACCAGAACCAGAAAAAAAACCATTTAGCCCTAAAGAAAAGCCAACAAGAAATCTAATTCTAATCGGCGTAAAACCTCTTGTTACCTATGTTAATTCCACATTGACTCAATTATCCACTTTGCCGACTGTAACTATTAAGGCACGAGGCAAAAGAATCACTCAGGCAGTTGATGTATCACAATTCATTCTAAAACGCATGCATTCAATTGGCTATTCGATATCTGATGTCCGAATTTCTTCTGATGCTTTAGAGTCAAAAGATGGAAAAACCAGAAATGTTTCTACAATTGAGATTGACATATCCCATAATTGACTATAATTTTAACAAAAAATCTATACCAAAATATATCAAAATTAGGCTCAAACCAACAATAATTATCTTGAAATTCCTTTTTGATAAATAATTCTTGGCCTTTGATGAAAATACTGCAATGGTAAACAACCATGCATAGTCCATCCATATGTGAAACAAAAATAAAATTACTATTCCGATTAATCCAAAACTTTCAATTGACTTTGAAATTAATACTAGGCCTATAGTTAACCACCAAATAATAAAAAATGGATTTAGTGCACTTAGAAAAACTCCTGCAACTAACGGTCCATGTTTTGATCTTGTTTCAACACTGAATTCTTTTTTTGTTACTGCCCTTATCTGTATGATTGCAAATCCAAAAAGACCTATTGCACCTAAAACTGTGATCATTGTTCTAATTTCTGGCATACTTTCAATTGAAAAAAATCCTATACCTAAAAATAATATCAATGGAAACTCCACTACGGTATGACCTACTGCCATTTTCAACCCCGAAATTTTTCCTTCACGTAATCCATACATTACATTTGCAGCAAATAATGGACCTGGTGACATAACGCCTGATGCAGAAATAATTATGACTAATCCTAGAAAACCAAATAGTTCTTGCATGGCATTTTTTGTTTAATGTCGATATTAACGATAGATGTGGTCACCCAAATCTTTTGTATTTTGTGTAGCCTGCTGCAATTGCTCTTCTATGATTTTTGATTCATTTTCAAGCTTTGTTAGATTACATGAAACGCCTGGAATAATCTTTGAAAACGTATCACACAAATTTGCAGTTGCTTGAAAATCTGGAATCTCCTTGTTTGAACTAACTAATAACACAATGACATCTTGCCCTCTTGCAGCTCCTTCATTTAACAAAACTCCCGATATTCCTGGAATTGTTGCATGATCTACCATTGTAATTCCTTTTTCAACAAGTTTTCCTCTAGCTTTTCCTGTTGATGCAACTCCAAAAACTTCTAATTCACTTGAACCTTTTACTGTTATACTACTGACAATTGTTGAACATTTTTTTTCTTTCGCCCAATCTAACATCATTCTTGCAGCAGCTCTGTGCATTGTTACATCTAAGGTAAGATATGATGAAAATATTCCCACTTTCAGATCTCTGTTAACAAATATTCTGGTGGCATAGTTTGGTAATCCATCTCTTATTATGCTGATTGGAGGGAATTTCTCTGAATCAATTGTTGCACCTAATTCAAAATTTGATGTGTTTATCAGAGATTCTGTTGCTATAGCACTTGTAATTCCAGTTGAAGGAAATCCATTTACAAGTACCCCTCCTTCCAAATCTATTGGTACGATCTCATTGATTGCAATTTCTCCAGTCATGCTATACTCATTACTTTACATGTAAAATAATTTGTCTTTCTAGGAAAACTTTAAACTCTAAGTAATTTACAAGTTGACGAATGCCTGAAAAAATCAAAGTTGCCTTAGTTGGACTTGGAAATTGTTTTTCCGGACTTATTCAAGGAATTGAATATTATTCAAAAAACCCATCTCAAAAGGTTACAGGAATAATTCATGAAAATCTACGTGATTACACTATTCATGATATTGAATTTGTAGCTGGATTTGATGTCGGAGCAAATAAAATTGGAAAACCAATCAATGAAGCAATTTATGAATCCCCTAACATGGTAGACTGGATTGACAAGAACGATATGCCAAAAGCAAATGGCAATGTCTACGAAAGTCCTGCTTTAGATGGGGTTGGAATTTGGGTTGAAAATAAAGTTAAACCAATTGAAAGTGGAAAATCTGAATCTCAATTAAGAGAAGAAATTATCAAAGTTTTAGAAGAAACAGGAACTGAAATTATAGTCTCATATCTCCCGGTAGGTTCTGAAAAAGCAACTCAATTTTGGGCTCAAGTCTGTTTGGATACAAATACTGCATTTGTAAATTGTATGCCTGCATTTATCGCATCTGATAAAGAATGGGCACAAAAGTTTACTGATAAAAACATTCCAATAATTGGTGATGACATTAAAGGGCAAGTTGGCGCAACCATTGTTCACCGAACACTTGCACGATTATGTGATGAAAGAGGAACAAAAATAGAAAAAACATATCAAATTAACGTTGGCGGTAACACTGATTTCCTAAATATGAAAGAGCAAGAGCGTCTTGTAAGCAAGAAAATCTCCAAAACTGAAAGTGTCCAAAGTCAACTTACTGATAGATTAGACGACGATAATATCTATGTGGGTCCATCTGACTTCATTCCTTTCTTAGGTAACACCAAACTCATGTTTATGAGAATTGAAGGTCGCCAATGGGCAAACATTCCATACAATATGGAAGTAAGATTAGAAGTCGACGACAAAGCAAACTCTGCTGGAATTGTTATTGATGCCATTAGACTTGCAAAAATAGCACTAGATCGAGGCATGGGTGGTCCAATCATTCCTGCATCTGCATATTTGATGAAGCATCCAATAGAACAAATGACCGATCCAGTCGCAAAAAGTAAAATCGAAGCCTTTGTGAAAGGCGAATAACCTCTACAATCTCCTTCGTAGCATTACAAAGTTTGTTTCCAAAGTCAACATTACTTGTTCGCATTAATTATGCAATTCAAAATCACATGATCCATATTGGTACACGTAAAAAAAGTAGAGATCTTTGGTTTCAAATCATTTGGATTCAAGAATACTATTGTTGATTTTGAACCTGGTCTTGTATCTATCTCCGGACCAAATGGATCAGGAAAAAGTAACATCTTAGATGCAATTACTTTTGCTTTAGGTGAAAACAGGCCTAAGGTAATGCGCGCACCAAATTTGCGTGCATTGATGCACGATGTAGAGGGTTCAACCAGACGTGGACCAAAAATGGCAAGAACCAGTGTTCACTTTGATAACACTGATAGAAAAATCCCTGTTGACTCTGACATTGTTACAATTACTAGAGAAATGAATGACAAAGGTGACAACATTTACTATCTTAACAAAAAGAAAGTTATTCGTTCAAAAATCCTCGACTTGATGGAAATTGCAAATGCTGGCCTAAATCAAATTAACAACGTACAGCAAGGAACTGTTACTCGAATCTCTGAAATGACTTCTGAGGAAAAACGAATTGTAATAGAGGATTTGATTGGTCTTTCTGCATTTGATGAAAAGAAAAAAGAGGCTGAAAAACAACTCACCGACGCTGATCATAAACTTGAGATTGCCATGGCCAAAATGGGCGAGGTTAAGAAAAGAATTGATGAATTAGAAGAAGAACGCAACAAAAAGCTTCGATATGACCTACTTGAACGTGAATTGAATCGTTATAGGGCAATATCTGCAGCATCAAATCTGAAAACAATTCAATCTGAAAAATCATCCAAAGAAAAAACCCTCAATTCACTGACTTCTGAAATTAAACATCTTGAGGAAGAACGTGCATCTGTACGAAAAGATGCCTCTGAAATAAGAACTCAAAAAACCAAATTCATGGATGAAGTTAATGCCTTTAACAAATCAAAATCTGAAATTGAAACCAAACTTAGCTATGAAAGAAGAAAATTTGATGAATCTGATAGTCTCATTAAAACTAGTACTAATCGTTTAACCGAAATTGACAAAAACCTTCCAAATCACACTGTTAATTTAGAAAACATGAAAATTCAAAAATCATTTTCTGAATCCCAAATCTCATACTTTAAAGATGAAATAAGAAAACTCCGTGAGACAGTTAATTCATTTGATGAAAGAACAAAATCTTTACGGGTACAAAAAAATGAAGCGTTACGAAAACAATCTCATATAATCACGCAAAAAAAAGATGTGGATGGAAAAATTGAAAAACTAACAAACAAAATAACTGCTGCAAAACTATCTGTTGGAGAATTTGAATCAGAATCTTCCAATGGAAATGAAAAAATAAATTCAAATCAAGAAAAACTAAATGCAATAATACAAAGTCTTGAAACACTTGAACGCCAAAAAATTAAACTTGAACGTATAATTCAAAACCACAAACATTCTGTTTCAGAAATCAATTCAAGAATAAAAAAATTCTCTGATGAAAAAACAAAATCTGAAAAAGATGTTCATGAACTTTCTGATTTAATTGATGCATCATCAAAAGGTGCAAACAGGTACGAAACAAAAATTAAATTTGCAAAAGGAATAATGCATGAGGATTATTCTATTTCAAAATTAAAGCATAGTACACAAGACTTTGGAATTGAAGGTCTTGTATATGAAATTCTTTCATGGGATAAAAAATATGAACGTGCATCTCTTGCAGTATGTTCTGATTGGATTAAAGCTGTAGTTGTTAAAGACTTTGAATCATTAATTTCTCTTGCAGAATTTGTAACTGATAAAAAATTACCAAAATTAAAGATAATACCTCTTCAGGCAATTCCCGAAATCAATATTGAATCTCCAAAACAAAACGGAGTTCTAGGAATGCTTTCTGATTATGTAAACTGTGATAAAAAATTCATGCCTTTGAAAAAATTCCTCTTTGGAAATGTTGTTTTAGTAGAATCAAGAAACACTGCAATCACCTTATCTAAATCAGGTTTCAAGGCAATCACTTTATCTGGTGAATTTTTTGAAGCAAAAACCACTTCTGTTGTTATTGATAATAATTCTAAAATTTCAAAATTAACAAAAATTATCAACATGAGTGACTCTGTTGAGGGTCTTCAACAGATGATTTCTGCATTAAGGCAAACCGTTCTAAAAAAGAAAAATCGTGTCAAAAAACTCGATTCTCTCGTTAAAAATTATGAAAAACGTCTATCTCTCTCTGAAGTTGGAATGACCACTACAACAAACAGCCTTTCTGAACTCAAATCGAGGATTTCCCAAATTTCTCAAAGTAAGAAACAATTTGAGACTAGAATTAACCAATTACAACGAACCCAGGAACGAATTTCTCGAGAATTGATCAATCATAAATCTCATCTTGAATCCCTTGAATCTCAGAAAAAACTTGTTCGTGAAAATTATGCTGAACCTCAAATGGATGCTATCGCAAATGAGATTACTCTTGTAAATCAGCAAATGGAAGAACAAGACAAGAAACTAGAGCCTATTCAAAGCAAATTAAAAACAAAACAATCCTATCTTGCTGAATTAATGGCATATGACACAAAAATTACTGGTGAAAAGAAAAATCTACAACAAACCTGTTCATCTATGAATCAAGAAAAATATCATTTGGAAGTTGATATACGTCGTGCAACCAAAGACATGGAAATTTCTCAAACTGAACTTGAAAAACTCCGTGATGAAGAACAGAAATTAATTGAAACGTCAGGTACATCTGTGGATAGAATGCAGGAGTTTGATACTAGTCTTGAAAACCTAAATTCCAAAGATCGTGAACAAACAAAAGAAATCTCATCTCGTGAACGTACAACTGATTCATTAAATCGTGATCTTACTGACTTGCGTCAGAAAGAATCAAAAATCACCTCACTTCTTGCCACATTTGGTTTTGATATAACTATTGAAGTATTTGATGTAGAATCTACAATATCTTCACTTGAATCTGAACAGAATCGTATTCGTAACTCACTAAATGCCGGTGCACCTCAACAATATGTAGAAATTTCAAATGGCTACAAGTCATCTTCGTCTAAAAAGAACATGCTTGAAAAAGAACGTAATACAATTGTTGCATTCATTGAATCTGTTGAAAAAGACAAACGACAAACATTCTTGGATGCATTTGACATAGTTGATTCTCAAGTTAAAGATGCATTCTCAAAGATGACAGGTGGAACTGCTTGGCTTGAAATTGAAAATGAGGATGATATTTTCAATTCTGGACTAAACTATCTAATTCAATTCCCTGGAAAACCAAAAAGAGAATCTACATCAATTAGTGGTGGTGAGAAAACACTTGCAGCAACAGTATTTGTACTTGCATTGCAAAAACTAAACCCTTCTCCATTTTACATGTTCGATGAAGTTGATGCACACCTTGATGCACCAAACGCTGAAAAACTATCTAACATTATCAAAGAACGCTCAGAAGGCAGTCAATTCCTAATGGTATCGCTCAAAGACTCTGTTGTCGAAAAGGCACGCTTGATTTATGGTGTCTTCCCAAAACATGGTGTATCTCATGTCATAAAATACAAAGACAAACGACTCTTGGCATCGATGTCCAATCTTTTTCAGATTTGCAAGAGTAAATGTTGGCTTTACATTCTCACTAATCATATTGTGCGCCTTTCCTTCACTCATCCCTGTCTTGAAATAAGTAGAATTCAATATTTTGAGAAATATTTCTGGATCAAACCCTGCTTTTTTTGTCAATGTAATGCCTTCTGAAAGTGCCAATGCTAACATTGCAATCTGTAAGTTCATTGCAAGTTTTATTGAATGCGCAGTGCCTGTTTCTCCTAAGTACACTGTTTGTTCTGCTATTGATTCAAAAAGTGGTTTACATTTTTCAAAAATCTCTTTTTTCCCTGATGCCATGATTACTAACTTTCCTTTTATTGCAACATTTGGACCTCCCATGACTGGAATTTCCATATAGTCTACGTCATTTTCAGTAACCTGTTTTGAAATCTCTTTTGTTGCATTTGGATTAACTGTACTCATATCTGCAATACACATTCCGTTGTGTTTTCCTTCCATGATTCCTTTTTCTCCAAAAATTACATCTCTTACTGCATCTGCATCTTTTACTACTGTGATTACTACATCAGAATCTTCTGCAACTTGTTTTGGTGTCTCTGCAACTTTAGCTCCTTTCTCTTTCAGTCTTTTTGTTTTTTCTTTTGTTCTATTGAATACAATAACTTTGTAACCTACATCCATTAGATGAAGTCCTACTGCTTCCCCAAGCATCCCTGTTCCAACAATCCCAACTGTCGTCATTTTCTCTCTTCCTCAACTAATTCCCAATCACCTTTTCCAAATCTGGCTGCAGTGAATTTCAGATGTCCTATCACTCTATCCCCTTTTCTTACCATTGCAAAATCTGATTTTTTTGTACTGTAAATTTTCTCTTTTGCCTTGTATCCTCCTTCGATTACTTTCACCCGAAATTTTCTACTTGCTTTAACTATCAAGCTTCTTGCAGTTTTGACATCTCCCATCCACGAAAACATCTCAAATGTTCCAAAATTCTCTGTCTTTATGGTATAATCATATAATCTGGCTTCAAATTTTTGCTTACGTTTCTTTGCCTCTTCATTCATCCATTGCACAAGCTCTTCTCCAGATCCTTTTTCAGCACCAAAAGTTTCAGATTCCTTCATGAATAATCTCCTATTTTACTATACATGAAGTTATCTTGGTGGTCCCCATGTTTCTTCAATAATCGTTTTTCCGTCTTCTGTAAAAACAAAATATTTCTTTCCACATCTAAAGCACTGCCATACAAATTTTCCATCTACCTTCTTTTGATACTGCATAGGAAGTAAACATGTAGTACAATCAAGTGATTCTGGCATCTCTGTAGAATCAACCATTGGTAATTGTTTTTTCTCTGAATCGTTAACCATCTAACTCATGTCTTCATTCTGGATATTTATCCTTGCCATATTCTACCATTTTGGATATAGTACAACTATGGTTATCTTGTGATCATTATTATATTCAAAAATCAAAAAAATAGTGAATATTATGACTACTGAATCCTCATATGATTCCACAAATCCTGAAATTCAGTCTCTAAACGAGCAATCAAAGCAATATGCTGAACAAATAATGCAAATTGTTGACGAAGTACAAAAGGTCATAGTTGGTCAAGAGCAAGTAATAAAAAAATTGGTTATTGCAATGATGGCTGATGGACATGTTCTCTTAGAAGGCGTACCAGGTTTGGCAAAAACCAAAATGGTCGATACGCTATCAAAAACAATTAGTTCAAACTTTTGTCGAATTCAATTTACTCCTGATTTACTACCTGCAGACATTATTGGAACAAAAATCTATGATAACAAAGAAGAAAAATTCACAACCGAAAAAGGTCCAATTTTTAGTAACTTGATACTTGCTGATGAAATTAATCGTGCACCACCAAAAGTTCAATCTGCATTACTTGAAGCAATGCAAGAACGACAGGTAAGCATTCATGGTGACACTTATGAAATTGAAAAACCATTTCTAGTTCTTGCAACACAAAACCCAATTGAGAGTGAAGGAACTTATCGATTACCTGAAGCTCAAGTTGATAGATTTGCATTAAAACTAATAATCGACTATCCTTCAAAGGATAACGAAAAATTAATCATACAAAGAAATACTCAAGAAAATAAACCCACTGCACAAAACATTATTTCCAAAGAAAAAATTCTAGAAATTCAAAACTTTGTCCAAAAAATCTATGCAGATGAAAAAATTGAAGAGTATGTATCAAGTATTGTAGATGCCACACGAAATCCAAAAAATTATGATCTTGGGTTAGATGGTATAATCGAATTTGGTGCATCTCCTCGTGCATCAATTTGGTTAATACTTGCAGCAAAAGCACATGCGTTGTTATCAGGAAGAGGATTTGTCATCCCTGAAGACATAAAATCTATTGCAAATGACGTTTTACGTCACAGAATTATCTTGACATTTGAAGCTGAGGCTGAAGGTAACACCTCTGATGATTTGATTAATAAAATCTTAGAAAAAGTTCGTGCTCCATAGAATTCAATTGTCTGAAATTAAAGATCTTCTAAAACGTATTCGTGAACTTGAAATCAAAACCAAAGGTTTGGTTGATGGAATGATGACAGGTAGCTACAAATCTAAAATTCGTGGTAGAGGAATTGAGTTTTCAGAAGTTAGAGAGTATGTGCTTGGTGATGATGTTAGGCATATTGACTGGAATGTTACTGCTCGCACGAACAAATTACATGTAAAAGAGTTCGTAGAAGAACGTGACTTGCGTGTATATGTCATTTTTGATTATTCTGCAAGTAATGAATTTGGATTCAATAAAAGTAAAAAATCCATTGGGCATGAAGTTGCCGCTTCAATTATTTTTTCTGCAATGAAAAATAATGACAGTGTGGGTCTGGGAATTTTTACTGATACTCTTGAACAATTTATTCCTGCAAGAAAAGGAAGACGACATAGCCTTACCTTGCTTAGATCACTCTTATCTCATAAAACTAAAAGTAAAAAAACTAACATTGAAACTTCATTACTCCAGTTACATCATGTTCTTGGTCAACATAGTGTGATTTTCATAATATCTGATTATCTTTCTCCAAGTTTCTTACGTCCATTAAAATTTCTTAAAAACCGTCATGATGTCGTTTTGATAAATCTCGCTGACATACGTGAATCTGAATTACCTGACATTGGATATACCATGCTTGAAGATATGGAGTCTGGAGAACAATTGCTAGTAAACACATCTGATCAAAACTTTAGAGATGCATTTACAAAAAACTCTCTAGAAAACTCACACAAAATCAAAAATGATATTACAAAAATTAAAGTTGAAATGGTAAATGTCTCTGAACAAATTCCATTTGATAAGGCATTAAGACAATTCTTTGATCAGAGGATGAGGCGTTAGACATGGAATATGAATTTGGATATTGGTATGTTTTATTTGCATTGTTGGTCTTACCTGGATTTTTCTATCTTTATCGTTTCTACACTAAAACAAAAAAATCAAACTCACTAAAATTTAGTAATTTGCAACTTGTCAAAAGTTCCTTATCTTCTCAATCTCAATTACGAAAGCATCTTCCATTCATCTTGATTCTTGTTGCTGTTGCGTTCATAATTATTGGTCTAGCAGATCCTCGAATGCCATTGGAAAATGTCAAAGAAGGTGTAAATATTGTTCTTGTACTTGATGGTTCTGGAAGCATGGCTGCCACCGATTATACTCCAACACGACTTGAATCAGCCAAAAATGCAGCAGAAATTCTAATCGAAAGTCTTGAACCAAATGATCATGCAGGAATTGTACTCTTTGAGTCTGGTGCAACAACTGTCTCATATCTCACTCCTTTCAAGGAAAAAACATTAGATGATTTGAACGCAATCAGGCAAAGAGACGGTGCAACTGCAATAGGAGATGGCTTGGTATTAGGCGTAGATATGGCAAATTCCATACCTAACAAGAAGAAAGTAGTAGTCTTACTAAGTGACGGTGATCATAATGCAGGAGTTGTAACTCCAAACGAAGCTGTTCAGTATGCATTACAGAAAAAAATTCAGATTCATACAATTGGTATGGGTTCAGATGAACCTGTATTACTTGGAACAAACATCTACGGAAATCCACTATATGCTGAATTAAATGAAGCAGAACTAATTGCCATTGCAACTGCTGCAAATGGTAAATATTACAAATCCATAGATAACAACAGCCTAACCGAAATTTTTGAAGATATAAGCGATGACATTGACCGTGAGCTCGAACAAGTAAGTATCAAGGATTACTTTTTTGTAGCATCAGCTGTAATACTAGCAGCAAATATTTACATTGTTTACGGTAAATATAGAATAGTGATTTAATCTGTGAAAAAAATTCTTTACACAATTCTAATTCTATTTGCATTTGTACCAGTCTTTGCAACTTCTGCATTTGGTGGGGGTGGGTTTGGTCCTGCTCAAACATTTCACACTGTTACAACTGATACAGAATACATAATTCAAGAGATCGATGAAAGTGGAAATATTGTATTCATGCAGCACATATTGTTTAATGACTCTGGATCTATAATTGATGTTACAGTTTCAAGCTACCAAAGTGCACAATACCAACAAATTGACGAAGTATGTAAAACACAAAAACTATTTACAAATCACATTTTGGTGATTCCTTTTTCCACAATCAACACATCTGACATAGGACGTTACATCATGCTTCCTGCATTGGCTGAATTTGATGAACCGGATACTAAAGAAAAAACAGAAATTTTCTTTGATAAACAAAGTCTTGTACTAGGTGATGGAAGTGATGGTGGATTTACAACATCAGTTGACTTTTCTTGCGATGATGTGTACGTTACACTAAATCCTAGATATGAGCATGCATTTGATGATAGCCTTGGAATGGATGATGACTTTAGTCAACCAACCGTTCAGAGAAATGCACAACAGCAAGGTGGACAACAAGGGGCCCAACAAGACAACAAGGAGCCCAACAAGGAGCCCAACAAGGAGCCCAACAAGGTGGGCAGCAAGGTGGTGGACCTCAATCAGGCTCGACATTGACTCAACAAGAACAGGAAACTCTCCAATATGCCGAACAATTACTACGTGAATATCAGATGGCTGCTGAATTACAAAATGCACCTGTTAATCCTACTGAGCGTCCATTTCTAGTAGAACAAAATACTGAACAATTTAGAGATGATATTAGGCAACAAATGCAAATTCAAGAGCAATTGATGCAACTATTACAACAAAACCCGGACTTTCAAACCTTGGATGAACAGTTATCCAATGAAGGTCTAATACAACAACCACCAAACTTTGATGTAACTGATGATCAAATTTCGGTATCTGTGCCTTATGAAAATGATGACAATGAAGCATCAATTACAGCCCAATTCCAAAATGGTCAAATATCAAATGTTTCTCTAGAACGACCTGATGCAGAACTTGAAACTTCTCTTTTATGGATAATTCCTTTGATAATTGGAGTAATTGCTGTTGCAGTATTAATCTCTAAAAGACAATCACAAACAAAATCAAAATCAAGTACAAAAATTCCTGTTGTAATAAGCAATGGAAATTACACAATAAACTATACTGATCTTACTCGTGAAATGTTAAGTGAAGCAAAAAATCTCTACGATGAAGAACTATTCAAAGATGCACATGAAAAATTATCTCAAGCAATAAGATTCTATTACTCAAATCGTCATTACAATGGAACTGAGATGACAAACATGGATACTTTACAATTACTTCGCAAACAAAATATCCCTGAATTTGATACAATCTTGAATTATCTAAACATGTGTGAGATGATTGAATTTGCAAAAAACTCTACGCAAAGAAAAAACTTTTTCTCTGCCATTGAGAAATTCTCACAGATGATTGACTAACTCTAAATATCTTTAATGAGTGTCTTGATATTGGCCACATTTTCAGGTGTTAACTCGATTTCTTTATGCTCTGCTTTCACATGCTCCTCAATTATCACCATTAGTTCCTCTTCTGTTGGAGCGTTTGCAGACCATCCGCAATCTTTTCCTGCATCGTGACAGCTAATACTTTTTGCCATATTCGTGCCTAATTTCTCAGATATTTATTGATTTTTCAGGATTTTGCTTCACGTTGTCTTTGTGCTTTGAATTTTCCTCTAAATGCAAATGCTGCAATTATAGTTCCTACAAATGGTGCTGTCCAGTACAGCCACAAATTTTCTACTACTCCTGATAATAATGCTGGAGCAAGAGCGCGGGCAGGATTCATAGATGCACCTGAAATAAATGACAAAAACAAAATATCTAATCCAACTATTCCTCCTATTGCTACGCCGCTAAATCCTCTCAAGCCTTTTGTATATACGACATAAAATATGACTCCCATAAGCATTGCCGATGCCAAAACTTCTACTGGGAAAATCAAAAGTAAAGAAAAGTCAAAGTTTGGTATATTTGCTCCAAGATCTGCCTTATCTCCAATCACACTTAAGACAAACAATGAACCTAGTATGGCACCAATTATTTCTGCTGCAAAATAATACAAAACTTGAATCTTTGATATGTGCCCTGTAATGTAATATCCAATTGTTACAGCAGGGTTGAAATGTGCAAGTGATACCTTTCCAAAAGAATACACTCCGATTACTAATGCCACAAATGGTGCAACTGCTGCAAACGGAATTCCCAACTCGCCGTTGAACATCTCTGCATCTAATACAATTGAACCTGTAGCAAAAACTACAAGAATAAACGTCCCGACTAATTCAACTGTAAAAATCTGTAAATTTGAATAAGCCATTATTTTTCATCATCTATTGATTTTATTAAACTCAAAACCTCTGATTTAATCTGATCACGTATTTTTCTCACATCTTCGATTGTTTTTTCTTTTGGATCTGGTATATTCCACTCTATCACATCTTTTACAAACAATGCTGGACATGATTCTTTATCCATACATCCCATGTTAACGGTCTTAAACGAATTATCAATCATTGAATTAGATATTGTCTTTGGCAATTGACTAGAAATGTCGATTCCAATCTCTTTCATTACCTGTTCAACAATTGGATTAACTTTGGCTGAAGGTGCGGTGCCTGCACTAATTACATTGAATTTTCCTTCTGCAAACTTTCTAAAAAAAGCCTCCGCCATTTGACTGCGCCCTGCATTTTCTACGCACACAAATAGGATATCCTTGGTCATATGTCTCTAGAATTTTTCTGTTCTAACTACTCCTACATCACTGACATACAAAATAATTGCAAAATCTGGAAACAATGTTCTTGAAATATCCTCTACCACACCAGATAATTTTTCTTCACGCATAACTACTTCAATTTTTACATTTTTCTCATTTTTGAATCCTTGACCTCGCAGTCCTTTTGCTCCATTTCCTTCTACCTCGTAAGTGGTATATCCTGTAATGTCATGATCTTTCAAAATTTCAATGACATTTTTTTGTGCCAAGAACTCACATGTAACTGTGAGTAATTTTACATCATAGAGTTTCATATGAACACCTTTGACACATAATTGAATAAGTCTATTGTTCCTTCTCCATGAACCCACGTTGATATGGTAAACATGATTGGAAGTAATACGATAATGTTGTACGGGAATGTAATGCCTAATGCAGATGTAATGTACAAACTTGGATTTGCTTGTGGAATTGCATAACGTAACACTGCCGGTGCTGCAATAAATGATGCACTTGCTAACAATAAACCAAACATGACTGCTCCTCCTAAACTTAATCCTAGTGCTGTTGAAACTAGCACTCCTATAATTCCATTAAATGTTGGAATGATTATTGAAAATGCTGTAAGAAATATTCCTACCTTCTTGATATCCTCTAATCTCTGTCCTGCAATTATTCCCATCTCAATCATGAAAATTACAATTGCACCTGTGAATAATTCGTCAAATACAATACTAATTGACTCAAAACCTTCCTTTCCTATGATATAACCAATCACAATACTTCCTAGTAGAATAACGATTGCCTTTCCTGTGATTGATTCTTTTAACACCTGAGATAGTTTTGTGCTTGACTGTTTCATTCCAATTTCTAATTCTTCATCATCTGCAAAAGACTGTTTTTTTGTACGAATTTGTTTTGATACTGCCATGTTTGTAAGAAATATCGCCAAGATGAATGCAACAGGTTCTAAAACTGCAAGAATTGCAGCCAAATATCCTTCTGATGAGACTCCTTGATTTTTGAGAAATGATAAACCTACTGAAAATGTTACAGCACCTACTGCGCCATAAGTTGATGCTAATGCATATGAATCAAAGATATTGAATTTTCC
>LUMP01000931.1_pt1 | contig 14819 bp, 13 predicted proteins | sample 729641 | NCBI WGS metagenome assembly LUMP01 (sample SAMN03860260, study PRJNA289734) | marine metagenome | biome: seawater column; feature: ocean; material: water; isolation source: Red Sea water column Station 12 - depth 47m | place: Saudi Arabia: Red Sea | collected 2011-10-15 | depth 47 m | reverse complement strand
TTTTCTATCTTTCGATTTCTTTTCCGATAGTGTTCTATAAATATACGTTAGTTTTTATTCTTACGCAAGATATTTACTAATCTATTTTTCGCGAGGTTTATAAGAAGTTTTTAATTATTTTTTTAAACAATTGTGGCTCTAGAAGAAAACAATCATGGCCTTTAGTAGATTCGATGATTTTATATTCAGTGTCTATTTTATATTCTCTTAAAATTTCAACAAATTCTTTTTGCTCTTCAGGATAGAAACAGACATCTGAATCAACAGAAATTACAAGGGTTTTAATATCTCTTAGGTTATATATGCTTTCTGTTTCTAAATTAAAATTTTGCCAGCCTTTAATTATTGAGTTATATGATTCTGGAGTAAACCTCTCAATGAATTTTTCGCCTTGATGCATCATATAAGATTCCTGTGAAGTAGCTAAAAACCCCTCAATTGTATCTTCACTATATAAGCTTTTATTTTTAGCTCTTGTAGAAAGCAACTCCAAGGAAATATATGTTTTATGAGCAATCATTCTTGCAAGAGATAGATATTCATTCTGACGATTTCTTGAATCCTTACTTAGATCTAATATATATCCTTGCTCAAGATTATGTAAAAGCTGTAAAGTAGATAGCTTATATCCACTTGATATAGATATGAGCCTATTTACAAAGTCAGGATATAAAGTACAAAACTCAAGAGCCATTAACCCTCCAATAGAAGGGCCAATTACAGCCTCTAAATGGGTGACTCCAATATGGTCTAGGAGTAATTTTTGCGATTCTTCAATATCTTTAAAAGAAATATGTGGAAAATCATATCCATAAGTATCTCCTGTGGTGGAATTTTTAGAGTTGGGACCAGTAGAGCCGTAACACCCACCCAAGTAATTGGCACAAACAACAAAGTATTTGTTGGTATCAATTATTTTATTTGGTCCAACGAATTCGTCCCACCAACCTGTTTCTAGTTCTTCATTCCAAGGAATTTCTGGAAAATCTTCACTAGAAAAGTTGCCCGACAATAATTGGCTTCCAGTTAAAGCATGGAAGATTAAGACACCATTTTTTCCATCTTTTGATAATTCTCCATATGTTGAGTAGGCAATTTCAACCTCTTTAAGTATCTCACCCGTTTCAAGTGTAAATTGTGGAATGAAAAACTTATTAAAGCTATTTTGTACTTTCAAGTGCTTGTGAAAGATCCTCAATGATATCGTCAATATCTTCAATACCTATTGAAAGTCTTATTAGTTCAGGTGGTGATCCTGCTGCAATAAGTTGGTCTTCATCTAATTGGGAATGTGTAGTTGTTGCTGGGTGAATAGCTAAAGATCTAGTGTCTCCAACATTAGCAACATGTCTGAACATTTTTAAATTGTCTATAAATTTTTGTCCAGCATCTTTTCCGCCTTTAATCCCAAAGACCACCATTGTTCCACCAGTACCTTTTAAATACTTTTCTGACAGATCATATGCTGGATCATCTTTGAGTCCAGGAAACCTAACCCACTCAACAAGCTCGTGTTCAGTCAAATATTCCGCAGCTTTAATTGCATTTTCACAATGACGCTCCATTCTTAGAGCTAGTGTTTCAAGGCCACTCATAACTTCAAAAGCAGTATCTGGAGACATATTTGCACCAAGATTTCTCAAAGGAACTGTTCTCAATCTGAGTGAGTATGCAACATTTCCTAAATCACCAAGGTCATGGCCCCATCTCATACCTCCATAGCTGGTATCGGGTTTATCATAAAGTGGGAAATTACCATTACCCCAATCAAAACCACCTTTTTCAATCACTGCACCTGCAATAACTCTTCCATGACCAGACATCCATTTAGTTAATGAGTAGACAACGATGTCCGCACCATATTCAAAGGGTTTTAGTATGGCTGATGTTGTGAAGGTAGCGTCAACAATTAAAGGAATTCCCTTTGAATGTGCGATATCTGCTAAAGCAGATATGTCAGCAACAACTAATCCTGGATTGGTTATTGTTTCACAATAAATTGCTCGAGTCTTTTCATCAATTGCTGCTTCAACAGCTTCTAAATCAGTAATGTCGACTTTTTTAGAATTGATACCATATTCTGGCAAGATATTATCAAACATTGTATAGGTTCCACCGTAAAGTTGATTAGCAGTAACAAAGTTGTCCCCCTGACTCATGATGTTGATTAGCGAGTACATAACAGCAGAGGTTCCTGAAGATAATGCTACACACATAGCACCTTCTTCAAGGGCTGTTAATCTGGCTTCCAATGCTCCAACTGTTGGGTTGCCTAATCTGGAATAAATATTGCCAAACTCTTTTAAGCCAAATAGGTTTGCAGCGTGTTCGGTATTGTTAAATTGATAAGCTGTTGTTCTGTAAATAGGAACTGTTATTGATCCTTCAGAATTTTCATCAGAATCCCAACCTGCATGTATTAGTTTTGAATTAAACTTCATATATTTCTCCTTTAATTTGGAGAAGGACTTTGACTATTTAGTTGCATTTCTGCCACATCTTCAGGCACCTTGGATAGTCTTCCAGGTTGCCGAGGTCTTAACCTTCTCTATATGCTTATGAAAATTATATCAAAGTATTTTGATTTAACTAAATATTTTCTATTTTTTCCCAGTTTCTATTTGAATGTCCAAAATGAGAAAAAAGTGTATCAGTTTTATAATTAACGCTTGTTAAATTTAGTCTTTCAATAATTGCACCGGGTTTCATATCAAAAGCTCTTACAAAATCATTAAGTTTCTTTTCATCAACTTTAAGAGTATCGAAAGTTTCAATAGTCAATTCATAAGGTTCAGCTTTTCCAATTGCATAAGAAACTCTCACAAGGCATTCCTCTGCAAGTTCATGGGCTACAATATTTTTAGCTAAATGCCTAGCAGCATAAGCTGCAGATCTATCTACTTTGCTAGGATCTTTGCCTGAAAACGCTCCACCACCAACAGGTACTGAAGGACCGTATGCGTCAACAACTATTTTTCTTCCTGTCAAACCTGTATCCCCAGCTGGTCCTCCTTTGACAAATGAGCCAGACGGATTTAAATCTAATTCATACTCTCCTGAAACATGTTTAGAAACAATTTCAGAAACTTCATTATGAAGAGCTTCCATGTCGATATCTTTGTGGTGCTGAGTTGAGACAACAACTTTTGTTTTCTCTCCTCCACTTGTAACTTGTACTTTTGAATCAAGATCTAGCAACTCATTTGAGTTTTGAAGGTCCCATAAGTCTTTTTGTATATTTCTTGATTTATCAAATGTTGGTGGCATAAATGATTCTGTCTTATTTGTGGCAAATCCTACCATGATTCCCTGATCTCCAGCACCTTGATCTTCATCGTCTTCAACTGCTGCGCGGATTTCCTCGGACTGTGGCGTTAGCTCATTAAAAATAGATAAATTTTGTAGATCAAAATCTTCGAAACTCGTTTTTATTGTTTTATTTAAAGCTTCATTAACAATGTTGATTACATCTTCTGTTGTAATATTGGCAATTTCACTTATTTCTCCTCCAACGAGAACTAAACCGCCTTTTTTTGTACCAGTAAGAAAAGTCTCTACTGCAACTCTTGATGAACTGTTATTTTCTAATGCCTTAGTCAAGACATAATCTGAGATTAAATCTGCAATTTTATCTGGATGGCCGGGTGAAACTGTTTCAGCTGTTACAAATTTAGTCACTTTTCCTCCAATTAAATTTTTTGCAAAAGTTTTGGAAATACCATTTTTTGTTGTAAAACCACATCAAAAAGCACCTTAGTTGGTATTCTAGGTTGCTGAGGATTTCCTCTCTTTATGCAAACCTAATGGTAATAAAAAATATTTTTTTTTCAAAGGACATATGTAAAAGATTAAATTACTAAATTAGGTAACCTTCTTATATGTTCAGCGAGATAAAAAAAATATCAAGCCTTCTTTTATCAGTAGCTTTTTCTTCGATAGGTTTTATAGCTTCAATAACCGTTACTGTGCTGGCGGCAAGAGAGGTATCTAGCAATCCACTTTTTGTCGGCTTTCCAAATGCTGTCGGAGTGGGTGGTGCAGTCCTTGGGACAAGAATGATATATTTAATATCAAAAACTAATTCTCAACTTAATGCACTGGCTTTTACCTTTTTAATAGGTGCCTTTGGGGGAGCAATTATGTTTTATAGTCTTATAATTGACTCTTTTTTGCTTCTCTTGCTTGGAGCTTTCATCTTAGGAATTGGACAATCAGCAACACTTCAAACCAGGTACGCAGCTTCATTTGTGGCAGGTACGAAATTTAAAGCTACTGCATTGTCTCTAGCAGTTTGGTTTTCAGTTTTTGGTTCTGTATTTGGACCACGTATGGTTGGAAGCTATTCAAATTTTTTTGAAAATATATTTAACTCTGACCTAATCGTTGGTTATGTAATTGCGTTCGTTGGAATGCTATTTGCAGCGGCCTCTCTGTTCACATTTACTTCAAAAAAAAGTATTTTAAGGAGCCCAAGTGATTTAGAAAGTGAATCAAGTGATCAAAGTTCTGTTGGAATTATTATTAGCTATCACACTTTAGGGATGTTTCTATTTTCACCCATTCTCGGAAATTATGTAGATAAATATGGATACAAGAAATTTACATATGTAGGAACAGTAATTTTATTTATAAGTTGCTTAATTACTTTAATTAATTCTGGACCTACTGCGTTAAAAATAGGTTTATACCTATTAGGACTTGGATGGAATTTTAATTATGTTGCAATTAGTGCAGCTATTTCAAAATTTTCAATCAAGTACAGAACTCCTCTAAACATAAAAAGTGACTCTTTTGTTTTCTTAGGAAGTTTTGTAGCTCATACATCTTTAGGCTTAAGCTACTTGCTAATTGGATTTAAAGGCTTATCTTTTGTAGGAATTGCTGTAAGTGTTTTTTTATTTTACAATTTAAAAAATCTAAATAAGTTAAATATTGAATGAATAAAAATTTCTCAAAAGCTGAAAAAAGTTTGATAGAAAGTGATCCAAAATTAGGAAAAGTTATTGAAAATAACGGTCATTTACAATTTTCAATCAAAAAAATAGACCCGTTTAATGAATTAGTAAATATTGTTATTTCACAGTTCATTTCCACAAAAGCTGCCAAAGGCATCAAAGAAAAAATGTTGAAGCAACTCAATGAAGAAAGTTTTAAAATTTTAAGTTTCAAAAACCTTACTGTCAGTCAAATAAAAAGCCTCGGATTAAGTAAAAACAAGGCTAAGTCTATTAAATCGTTAGTGTTGTTCTTTAGTCAAAATCCAAATTCTAAAAATCTCTATAGGCTGTCCGAGGAAGAACGATACGATAATCTAATTAAAATTTTTGGAATCGGTAAATGGAGTATTGAGATGTTTGAGATGTTTTGTGTTAGAAACAAAAATATTTTTTCTAGCGGAGATGCTGCTATTAGGGTCGCAATGGAAGAACTTAAAATGGTCAAAAAAACTAGCGATTTTGAAAAATATGATAAATATGCAAAAAAGTGGGACCCTTATAAAACTATTGCGTGCTTACATCTTTGGCAATTTATTGAATCTTAGGCTGAAACAAGCACATCTTTAACTGGATGTGGTATCGGGGTTGGCCTTATTTCAAGGGATTCATCTATCTCAAAATTGTCAATATTTTGAACAAATTTGTAGATTACATTTTTGTAAATATAGCTTGCAAAGAACTTACCTAAACATGTATGAGCCCCTCCAGCAAATGGAAAATAAGCTTTGTTATGATAGTTTGGATCAATAAATCTATATGGATCAAAAGTATCTGGATTGTCCCAGTACCTATCATCGTGATGTAAAAGTAATGGACTTATCGTCACATAAGTGCCTGCTTTAAGTGGGTAACTCTGAATTTCGGTATCCCTTACAACATATCTGATTGAAAATGGCACTGGTGGATAATATCTCATAGCTTCTTTAAATATTGATTCCCCTACTAATCCATTCTTCAATGAGGAGATGTCAGAATGATTAACTTCATTTGCTTCTTTAATTAAGTCATTCCTGAAATCTACATTTTGAGACAAACTATAAATTGAATTTGTAAGAGTGATAGTTGTAGTGTCATGAGCTGCCAACAGTAAAAAAATCATATGTTCAGCTATCTCAAAATTTGTTAATCCCGCATCCCCTTTATTTGTATTTACTAATTCAGCAAATAAAGTCTTTTTACTGTCATCATTAATAAGTCCTGCTTTTGATTCAAAATAATCAAGCAAAAACTCACGTGCTTTGAGTCCTTTTTTCATTTTGGTAAATGGCAGTGGCCACCTTATTGCAGAAGTTGCAGAAGCAATTGAATCCATAAAAAGTTTGTTTAACTTTTCAGATTCGTCTTGTTTTACATCAAGAAAAAAAAGACTTAGAGAAATATCAAACATGAGCTGTTTAACAGATTGATACAAATTAAAACTCCCAGCTTTCTTTAAGTTTTCTACCCATTGATTAATAATTGGTTGAATGATTTCTAAATATCCATGAATTGCATCGTGTCGAAAAGAATCTTGCAGTAAAGTTCTATGATATTTGTGATCATCAAAATCTCTTAACATTAACCCATTTTCAAAAGTTGGTCCTAGTGATACAGCCCAACCTTCTTTGGAAGAAAATAGATCGTCTTTATCTAAAAAAATATCTTTTGTAGCCTCTGGGGTTAAAAGTGCAATAAACTTTTCATTTAACAATGAAATCTGAAATACATCTCCATATTTTTCTTGCATTTCAGAAGTAAATTTAAGCGCATTACGTTGAAAAGGTAAAGAATGACCAATGATAGGAAGGCTTGGAATTACTGGAACTGTCATGTAAATATTTTACAATTTAAAATTAAAGTTTAAAAAGAAAAAAGCATATTTCTATTAGATATCAAACTGCATCAAATCTTTACCAACTACAATTTCTCCATCAAAATGTTTAGCAATTCTCTCTACTAAGACATCTTCATCAAAAACAGGAGGTACAAAATGGTTTAAGACTAATTTTTTAACACTTGCATTACTGGCTAATACCCCAATTTCTTCTGGGGTTGTATGATAATCACTTATATTTTCAATCGTGTCCGATGACATTCGTACTGGATCATAATCCAAACCCACAAACACTTCATGTACTAAAATATCGGCATCTTTTGAAGATTTTTCTAGAACCTCACAGTATCGAGTATCTCCAGAAAAAATTATATTTTTTGGTCCAAGAATAAATTTATACCCAAATGCAGGATCAACAGGATGGTGGTCCACTTTTACACTTTCTATGGTTGCGTTATCAAGCTCGATTTTTAATTCATTATTAATTTCGGTAATTTCATATGCTAATCCCTCTACGTTAGGTCTTTTCTCCCATTCTTTTCGTAAATCTAATTCTTCTTTATAAGCTTCAAAGATTTTATCGAAATGGCTTTTTAGACCTTTCGGGCCAAATACTTTAAATTTAGTTTCTCGCCCAGTGTGCCACCCAGATATGAATAATTGATATAAGTCAACAATATGATCTGAGTGTAAATGGGTAATAAAAAAATAGTCTATTTCTCCTGGCTTTATTCCTGCTTCACTAAGCCTTTGAGTGACTCCCGAACCAGCATCAATTAAATAATTTTTTCCTTCATAGGACACTAAACTACTTGGTCCATATCTTAAATGACTTGGACTTGGACAACCTGTACCTAAAAGGGTCAATTTGTTCATTTTATTAAACCTCTAGTGACAAGTTGCTTAATACTACTTGCGGCCTCATACCAGAACTTATGTCTGCCATAGCTATTTCAACTTTGACCGCAAATTCGTACATCTCTCTTGATATGTTCTGTTGAATGATTATTGAGTTCAAATTACTTAACTCTTTTTTTTGGATAGTTAAAATATCTAAAATTTTTTTAAAAGACTGATTTCCATCAACTATTTCAAAATCTAAAAAATCAATAAAGTCTTCATCTGAATAATTAAACTGTATATCTTTATCAGTATCAACAAAAATAGTTCTACATCTACTTTTTATAGTTGAGAGAATCATATTGTTTGAATCATCTCTACTGTGAGACCAAAAATTCCCAGTAGACAGTATCAAAAATACACTTGTTTTTGATGGCTCTTCTATAGTCTTTAATAGTGCATTTGATGCTTCCTCAGTCAAAGATTTTAGTGGTGGAAATATGACGACCTTATATCTTCCCTCAATTGGAGAAAGATTATCTTGTGTTATAACTGTCCTAATATCTTCAACACCTAATGTACGAAGATTGTCAGATTCAACTATTTTTATATCTGGATGGGCATCTATAGATTCATCGTTAAACGCAATAAGGCCTGCAAATTTTTTTGCTTGTTTGATAAGTTCTCTTGACGAGTTTGAAAACAGAAGATAGGCATGGAATACGCCATCTAGTTCTTTTTCAAGTGATTTATTAAGCTTTGTCAATTCCTAACCAGTTACATATCTTCATCAAATTTTCTTCTAAATTTTTTTCAGCGTCTAATACTAAGAAGCTTTCCGAAAATTCTTCTGAAAGCCTCAAATATCCTTCTCTTATATTTTGAAAAAACTCTATTTTGTCACTACCAATTCTGTCTGCAACTTTTTGACGATCTAAGGAAACTAATGGATCAATATCAAGTAAAACAACTTTTTCTGGCCAGAAACCTCCAATAGCAATATCGTTTAACTGATAAATTTTTTCATAGCCTAATTCTCTTCCAACACCCTGGTAAGCAACAGAGGAATATGCACTTCTATCTGACAAAATTTTTATTTCATTTTGAATTGATGGTTTTATAAGCTCGTTTACTAATTGAGATCTTTGAGCACAAAACAATAAGGCTTCTGTGAGAGGGTCAACTTTGTAGTCATGGCTTAATAATAACTCCCTAATACCTTCACCGACTTTAGTTCCGCCTGGTTCTCTGACAATCTTATTTTCTGTTTTGTTCTCATCTAAAATTTTTGAAAGCTGTTCAATGATGCTTGACTTTCCAGATCCATCAATCCCTTCAAAAGCTACATAGTCACAATTCATAATGGTTCATCTTCATCAGTATCAAGGTTTAATCTTAACTTGTTAAAATTGGAATTTTCAAATCCAAAATCTTTAATTATCGTTCTGTACCCTTTAACAAAAGTAATCAAACCAGAAAGCAAAATAAACCCAGAGCTTATTCTTAAAACAAAAAGTACTCCATCAAACTCAAAATATTGATTTATAAAATTTGCGGCAAATCCAGAAATAAATAGTGAAAGTAAGATTGACAGTCTACCAATTGTATAAAAATTACCAAATACTCTTCCTCTTAAATTTTTATCTGTTGTGCTTTGAAGATAACTTATAGTTAACAAGTAAACAGATCCTGATCCTATTCCTGAAATAAAAATAAAAAATAAGATTGTTGAAAATTCTGATGAGTTAAATGCAAATAAAAGTGAGAGGCCAGTAATTACCATACTTATACCAATAAAAAATGGAATTCTGCTAAACGAGGTTACAAAGTAACTTAAAATTACCATTGTAAAAATAATCCCAAACCCAAACGAAGCAATCATAAAACCAAAAGAGCTTTGGGTAAACTTAAGTGACTCTGTCAAGTACGTGTTTCCTAAAACAAAAAGAGCTCCTGCCCCAACAAGACTTAACGATATCGATGTTGTCACTGTTCTGAGTTCTTGAACAGAAAGAAAATAATTTAAGCCTTCCTTAAGATCACCAAGAACATTCGATTGCTTTTCTATATTTTTATTTGGAGAATCTGTTTTGAGATACAAAAGTAAAAATGATGAAATTAAAAAAGTGACCGAATCAATTACAAATATTACAGACCCATTCCAACCATTTCCATAAGAAACAATTCCTTCAATTAAAGAATTATCAGAAATTACACCAAAAGCTAATGAAGCTAGTGGAAGTGACGCATATGTGCCTACTGTAAACAGAGAATTTGCTTTAACTAAATATTCATTGTCAACTACTTCAGGAACTACTGATTCTCTTGAAGGTTGTCTGATAAGGGAAAAAATTTCAGATAAAAAATTTATAAGAAAAAGTTGAATTAAGGTAGTTGTAAAAAAAAGTCCAAGAACTATAACCATTCTTGATAGATCACATATGATCATCACATTTTTTTTATTAAACCTATCAGCCAATATTCCTGCGAAAGATGACATGAGCGCAGGGATTATCCTTGCAACTATTGGAATAACGGCGGTAAGCTCAGAATTGCCGCCTTCAGATCCTAAATAACTTGCTAATGCGACAGAAGCAAATAATGTTGCCCAGTCTCCAAAGCTTGACAAAGTACCCGACCACCATAGAACTGAGAACTGAGATTTTGAAAATATTTTTATTGATTTCATTGCCTTATACCCATCCTAGTTTATGTTTAGAATACTTTTTTTCTTAAATCCTGTACATATGACAAAAATAGTGTTATCAATAAGGACATGTCAAAACCTTTAGTTATTGTTGAGTCGCCAACAAAAGTAAAAACTATTTCTAAGATTCTAGGTTCTGAATATATCGTTAAATCAAGTGTTGGCCACATAAGGGATCTTCCACGTAATGCTAAAGCTATACCTGCTAGCTATTCCAATAAGGAAATCTTGTGGGGTGCTGTTAAGCCTAAGAATTTTGAGAATATATATGTAATACCTGAAGACAGAAAAGCAATTGTTAAAGAACTAAAAGACCTAGCAGATGAGGCATCAGATGTATATCTAGCGACTGATGATGATAGAGAAGGTGAAGCTATTGCATATCATTTGATGGAATCACTTGAACTCAAAAGTGAACCCAAGAGAATTAGGTCCTGCTATCAGGTTAATTGTTGAAAGAGAAGAAGAAAGATTAAAATTTGTAAAATCAAAATATTTTGAAATCAAGGCATTATGTAAAAGTAATGATTATGAATTTACAGCAAATCTTAAAAGAGTTAGTGGAAAGAGGTTGGCTTCATCTTCGGATTTTAATGAAAAAGGAAATAAGACTAGTAAGGATAAAAAATACCTAGATGAAAATGAAGCTAACGAAATAGTTAGTATATTAAAAAATCAAACTGCATCAATCTCATCCATTAAAGAGTCGTCTCGGAGTGGTAAGCCTCCAAAGCCATTTAAAACAACAAGTTTACAATCTTCCGCAAGAAGTAATTTAGGTTTTCAGCCAAGAAAAACTATGAGTGTGGCCCAGCGACTTTACCAAGAAGGTTTAATTACATATATGAGAACTGATTCAATTAGGTTATCAGATGTCGCAATTAAAGCCTCGAGAGCGTATATTAAGGATAATTTTTCTGAAAAACACTTACCTGATTCTCCAAATCTATATGGTGACAGCAAAAATGCGCAAGCAGCTCATGAAGCAATTAGGCCTTCTGGTGAAAGCTTTACTACTCCTCAAGAATTACTGAAAACACATAAAGAAGACAGCGATGAGTACAAGCTTTACAGTTTAATTTTTAACACAACAGTCGCATCTCAGATGACTGATGCTCAAGGAATTACGAAAACTATTGAAATAGAAGCGAAAGAAAATACTTACTCTCCTTTAATTTTGGGAATCTCAGGGACAACTTGGACATTTGGTGGATATAGGGATTTAATTAAAGATTTGTCAGAGAAGTCTCAAGAGCTTCCAGACTTGAGAGAAAATGATGAAATAAAAATTATTGAATCAGAGAGCGAAGAAAAATATACAAATCCTCCCAATAGGTATTCTTCAACTTCACTTATTAATAAATTGGAGGAATTAGGTATAGGTAGGCCATCAACATATGTGTCAATTATTGAAAGCATTACTTCCGTATTTATAAATTCTGAATCTAGTCTGAAACCAAGAATTCTAGCTATGGCTTTAATCAATAATTTCATGAAACCTTATTTCAATCAATACATTGATTATGAGTTCTCAAAAACTATGGAAGATGATTTAGATTTAATTCTTGAAAGTAAAAATCCAGAGGAATCAAAAATTGAATTTCTCGAGAAATCTCATGAGACAATCAAAAGCCACGTTGAAGATTATGGAGTCCAAGACCCACTGGCTTTGACTACTGTAAAATTACCATTTGAATCACGGTATGTCGTAAAAACAGGAAGAATACAGGGGAAAATACCATATCCATATTTATTGAGAGATGATGATTTTAAGGTTGGATTACCCCCCGAGATAACCATAGAAGAAATAGAAGCTGAATATATAAGTGAAGTTGAAGCCCAACAAGAGAAAAGCTTAAAAAAAGAGAGAATAGTTGCAAAATGCCCTGAATGTTCTTCATCCATATTTATAAAACTTGGACCAAATGGAAGTTTTTATATACAACATGGAATAAAAGAAAAAGGTGTAAGGCAAGAAAAATGCGTTTATAAAAATTTAATTGGACCTATTTTTGAAGATGAAGATCCAGATAAATTAACAGAAGAAGAATGTATTAAAAGATTTTCACTATCAGCTAAAAATCCTAGATATGTCACATCGTTAAATGAATGGACTTATTCTGCAGCAGTTGGACCCTATGGAGGTTATGCAATGAAACAACGAGACAGAACGGTATTTGAAAATTCGGAATTAGCGGAAATGAAGAAGGATGAAATAAGAGAGTTGATAGAAAATGAAAAATCAAGAAAAATATCTAATTTTCTTGGTGGTGAAATATTGAAACTTCCAAAAAGTGCAAGCAAAGAAAGTATGATTGATAAAATTTCTAAACATTTTGAACTTAATGAAAAAGATATAAAGACATTATCGAAAGAAAATTTAGTTGAACTTGCCAAATCATTAGAGATTGTATTTTATAGAGGAAGATTCAGAATGAAGCCTGAGGATGCAACTAAAGATAATCTTATTAACAAAATTCTTTTTGAGAAAAAAAACAAACCACTTGAAAGTCCAAGAAAAGCTCTAACTGTTTCCCCTTCAGAAGTTCTTGAATTGTTTGGAGATACTGAATCTAGTTAGTGTTTATTTTGAATTTTTCAACTACAGATTCCCATGAAAAATTTTCTTCGACAAATAACTTTGAATTACTTCCAAATTCTTTAATCATGTCCTTGTTTTCATAGAAATATTTAATAGCATCATATATTTCGTTTCTTGAACCAACAATAAAACCAGTTTTTCCAGGAATAATAGTTTCGAAAGCCCCTCCAGAACTTCCAACAAGAACTGGTAATCCATAGCTTGCAGCTTCTAAATAAACTAACCCGAGACCTTCATATTCTCTTCCAAAAAATCTAGATTTTGCAGGCATGACAAATAAATCTAAGTCTTTGTAAAAACTATCCAACGCATTTTCATCATCATCTGAGTAAAAATTTACTTCTTGAGATGAAATATCGGAAAGTTTTTTTAGATACTTTTCTAGTTTTCCATAACCGAAAATATTTAATGTAACGTCATATCCATCCATTTGTAAATCATTTAAAGAATCAATAACCCAATCAATTTTTTTTCTGGATACAAATCGACTACTTACTCCTACAATTAATTTTTCATTTTCATTAAATTCTTTTTGATATTCATTTTTTTCTACACCTGCACCCATAAGTACAATCTCAGTTGAAGTAATTTCTTGTAATTTTCTACCTGTAAAGTAGCTAACAGTAAATATTTTTTCTAAGGATTCAAGTGATCTTCTAAATATTTTTTTGACAATTGGAATCGAATCAATCACATTGAATTCCGCTCCATGAATAATCATATACTGCTTCAATCCAAAATTTTTTAATTTATTAACCAAGTAGAACTGTGGATTGCTTGATGCGTGTAAAATTATTTCGATGTTGTGCTGATTAATTATTTGATTAATTTCTCTTAAATGAGTTCTACTACCAAAGATAAACCTTGATTTAGAGTTAACAACATTAGGTCCTTCTGCCCAATTTGGGGCATATATTATTTTTTCAAATTCAAGATGGTCTTCAAAAGATTTTATGTAAGTAGAAATTCCACCTTTTTTTGGAAAATAATCATTCGTTATAACTAATGTTTTCATATCCTATTTTTCCTACATTATACGACCATAAAGAATATTTGTTGTCCTTGACCTCCAAACAAGATACTCCTAAATTATTCGGAATCGTAAATGATGAAGCAGCTTTTAGTTCTGGACAGTTTAAAAAAGTTGTAATTGCAGCTTTAATAGTACCGCCATGACTAGCAACTAACATTTTGGCTTTATCATAATCGTTTAGTAAATCTCTTACTCTAATGCCGGCATCATTCATTGACTCTCCATCTATTCCGTACTTAACTCTAAAGTTAATGAACAAGGACTGAATAAAATTTTCTCTATAATTTTCCATTATTTCTGATGTGCTTAAACCTTCCCACTGACCTAAGTCCATTTCAGCTAAAAGTTCAGTTGCGATTATATCTTTATCATCAACTATTAATGAGATAGTTTCAAAAGCTCTTTTAAATGATGAAGATAAATATAAATCATAATTTGAAAATTTACCTTTGAGTTCTTTTGCAGTTTCAACACCATATGTATTTAAAGGATTGTCAACATGACCCTGCCATACGCCTTGAGTGTTAGAATCGGTCTGACCGTGTCTAATAAAAGTTAAAATCCTACTTTTATCTTTAGCTGGATAATCAATATATGAATTAGGTAGGTGAATAGCATCGTTGAATTTATTAACTTGCATTACAGAGTCTCTTTTTATGACTGTAGAAACGGATGTATTTTGAATATTGCCAATTGGATATGGATACTGATTAAACCCTAGAACTAACCCTATAGCTGTACCAATAAAGAAACCATGTGTAACTACTATGCATTCAGAGTCTTCATCAATATTTTCAAAAATATAATCAACCTCTTGTTGGACTCTT
>LUMP01000207.1_pt1 | contig 14857 bp, 11 predicted proteins | sample 729641 | NCBI WGS metagenome assembly LUMP01 (sample SAMN03860260, study PRJNA289734) | marine metagenome | biome: seawater column; feature: ocean; material: water; isolation source: Red Sea water column Station 12 - depth 47m | place: Saudi Arabia: Red Sea | collected 2011-10-15 | depth 47 m | reverse complement strand
GGTCTGTATAGTGTATATTTCTTTGGAATAAAAAAGAATAATCCTAATAAAATACTAAAACCAATCATAACATAAATATCAAAATGTATAATTTGGGTACCAACTACTTCAAGTTCATGAATTATAGATGTTATGCCAATAACTGCTAGAATATTAAAAATATTTGATCCAATTATGTTACCAACTGAAATGTCTAACTCCTTTTTATAAATTGCAACTAAGCTGGTTACTAGCTCAGGTAAACTTGTACCAATTGCAACAAGAGTTAAACCAATAACTCTTTCTGAAACTTGAAAATACTTTGCAAAAAAGATTGCACTATCCACGAACAATTCTGAGCCAATAAATAACAAAAGTGATGATACAATTAGTAAAATTATAATTTTGGATATTGACATTTTAGTTTCTTCGATTTCATCATCATCATTCTCTTCTCTCATTTTAAACATAAAATAAATAAAAACAGATAGTAGGGCAACCAATATTATTCCTTCATATTTTGTGATTATTAAGTCCTGTAAAAAAAAGAAAAAAACAGCGCTAACAATCAATAACCAAGGTAAATCATATTTGACATTATTCTTTGATATTTTAATCGTAACAAAAAATAAAGCTGTAGAAAAAACAAGTCCAATATTAGCAATGTTTGATCCAATCACATTTGAAATTGCAATGTCACTTGAACTCTTCAAAGCTGAGCTAATACTAATCAGAAGTTCTGGTGCAGAAGTAGCAAAAGACACAACAGTTAAACCAATAACTACTTTAGAAATATTATACTTTAATGAAAGCTCAACAGATGATTTTAAAAGGTAATTACTACCTAATATCAAAAGAAATAATCCTAATAACAAAAATATTAATTGTAGTATCATTTTCTGTTTGCTAAGATACTACATGAATTGTATATTGCAGCTAATGAAATCAAAAGTTATTTTTAAAATTTTAGCTAAAATGAATAAAATAATTTTGCCTAGTTATACCAAAAGAAGATTAAATTTATCAAAAGCTTCAAAATTTCAACTTGGAATTATCTACTGGAGATATATAATTACCACTAAATCTCTTTAATGAAATTACTTGTTTATTACTTCTTAATAATTCTTACCCTTAATAGCTGTAATAAAAAAAATAACCATTTCGCAATTGTTGTACATGGTGGAGCTGGAACTATATTAAAGGATAACATGACTAATGAAATGGAAAAAGCATACAAGCAAAAATTAGAGGAAGCACTAAATGTTGGTTATTCTATATTAAAACAAAATGGAAAAAGTGTTGATGCTGTTGAGGCAACAATTAAAATACTGGAAGATTCTGAACTTTTTAATGCTGGAAAAGGTTCAGTTTTATCAAATAATGAAGAAGTTGAAATGGATGCATCTATTATGACAGGTGACAATTTAAATGCTGGAGCCGTTTCCGGAATTAAAAAAATAAAGAATCCTATAACACTAGCCAGAAAAGTTATGGAAGAATCAGAACACGTATTTTTATCAGGATCAGGTGCTGAAGATTTTGCTGTGTCAAAAGGATTTAAGCTAATTGATAATAGCAATTTCATTACAAACAACAGATTAAACTCATTGAAAAACATTAAAAAAAGAGAGTCTAATGCTGATAACAAATTTGGAACAGTTGGGTGTGTTGCTATAGATAAAAATGGAAATATAACATCAGGAACATCAACTGGGGGTATGACAAATAAAAAATGGAATAGAATTGGAGATGTTCCAATTATTGGAGCTGGAACTTATGCCAATAATCAAACATGTGGTATTTCATCAACTGGGTGGGGGGAATATTTCATAAGAAATGTAGTAGCCTATGATATATCTGCTCAAATTGAATACAATAAAAAAAGTATTAAAAATGCTGCAAAAAATACATTAAAAAAAGTAAAAGAATTAGGAGGCAGTGGTGGAGTAATTGGAATTGATAAAAATCTAAATATTATTATGGATTTTAATACTGAGGGTATGTATAGGGGTTATAAAAAATCTAACGGAGACACTGCAATTGAAATCTACAAATAATATTTAAAAATTTTACCTAAGTTTTTAAATAAGGATTTTGTAAAAATGTATTTAGGAAAAGAGTAAGCAATTGATATTTCTTCGACAATTGATGAATCATTATCTAGAAATCTAAAAACATTTTCAGTTTTATTTTTATTAAACATTTTTTCAAACAATTTTTTTCCAATATGGTTTTCATTAAACAAAACATCTAAAAATATTAAATCATAAGCCCAATGTCGTGTTTTGAAACTTATAGTTTTAGAAAAATCATTTTCTTTCAAATAAGAAATTAATTTATCGGTATTTTTATCAATAAACTTAAAGGTATAACCTGATGAGGGTTTTGTCCAACCACCAGCTGTTCCAATATGAATAATTCTTTCTGAGTTTTTGTTTTCAAATGGATGGCATGTCATTGGAATGGCTCCTTTTTCTTTTTCAATGATTTTGTATGAATCAATTCCTAAAGAGTTGATATAATTTCTTAATTCATCATCATACTCTTCATCTTTTAAATAATCTCTTGAAAAAAGTGTAAATTCAATCAAAGCTCTTTTCTTAGAGATTGGAAGTACATAAAAAAATCGAGTATCATTTTTTTGTTTTATAGAAAAATCCATTATTGTAGCAACCTTATCATTAAAGAATTCATTGTTAGTTTCGATAGTCCATCCTTTAAAATGTTGAATCAATAAAGGAAAATTTGATTTTAAATCACTTAGATTAAATAGACTATTAAATACGAAATCAGACTTAAATACATTCAAATTTGTTTTAATGGTAACTAAATTATCTTCTTGAAAAATATCACTCACTTCATCTTCTATGATAGTGAAATTTTTTTCGTTCCTAATTTTATTAATTATTGAATTAACAAAAAAAGTTGACTTAACCATCTTGTAAGAATAATGGTTTAAATGGGTTTCTTTGTTGCTATTGGAGGATTTAAAACTAACATTATCCCAAGATTTTATTACGTAATCATCCCATTGAGAGTGTTTTTCTTCCCAAAAACACCATGTTTTTTGACTTTTATGAGCTAAGTCTTTTTCAATTAAAAGAACCGATTTATTATCAAAAAACCTATCCTTAAACATCTTATCAACCATAATAAGACCGGAAAGACCTGCTCCACATATTATATAGTCAAATTTTTTGGTCATGAAAAGTTGTCTAAATATATCAATATTTGATCAAAATATATGATTAATTTTAGAGAGAAAATGGCACAATTCTTGAAATTTAAACAATTCATTAATGATTACTACAATTTCATTTTTTAAATACTCTTCAAACAAGTTTTGGGCATTTACACAAATGAGTGAAGCACATAAGTATTTTAATAATAATGATAATGTTAAATTTTATAAATTATTGGGAACTGGAGCAGGTAATGGTTTTTTAGTTCCAGATCTTTCAACATATGCTCTACTTGCAGTTTGGAATTCAAAAAAAAATGCTGTAAACTTTTTACAAGAAAGTGAGCACTCAGCATCTATTAGAAAAAAAGCAAAATCAAGAAAAGATTTTTATTTAAAACCTATTCAGACAAATGGATTGTGGGATAATCAAAATCCTTTTAAAGAAGGTATTGTAAAACACAACATGAATGATAAAATTGCTATAATTACAAGAGGAAAGATTAGATTAAGAAAGCAAATTGATTTTTGGTTAAATGTACCAAAAGCATCAAAAGCAATAAAAAACGCAAAAGGTGTCGAGTTTTACAAGGGAATTGGAGAATTACCATTTTTAGCCCAGGCAACTTTTAGTATTTGGAAAAACTTTGAAGCAGTAAAGAGCTTCGCATACGATTCAAAAGCTCATTCAGAAATTATAAAAAAAACAAGAAAGAGAAACTGGTATTCAGAAGATATGTTTACCAGATTTATAATTACAAATGTGACTGAAAATATTTTTAATGAATAAGGTAATTATTATAGGGTCTGGCATTGGTAGTTTATCTACAGCTATTAGGTTAAAAGCTAAAGGTTTTGACGTAGAAGTCTTTGAAAAAAATTCATCTCCAGGAGGTAAATTATCAACAATTGAAATTGGAAAATATAGATTTAATACAGGTCCTTCATTATTTACTATGCCTCATTTTGTTGATGAGTTATTTGAAATTCTTGATGAAAACCCAAGGGAACACTTCAACTATATTAAAAAAGATATTACGTGTAGATATTTTTGGGATGACGGAAAAAAATTTACTGCTTATGATGACTTGGAAAAATTTATCAATGAGTGTGAATTAAAATTTGATGTAAAAAAAAGTTTGATACTGAAGTATTTAAAAAAATCTAAAAAAAAGTATGATCTAACAGAGAATATTTTTATTAAAAAATCTTTACATAAATTAAAAAATTTAATTTCATTTGAAACATTAAAAGCATTAATTAAAATCAACACATTCCAACTTTTTAAGTCATTAAATGAAGTAAATGAAAAAGAATTAAAAAATAAATACTTAGTTCAATTATTTAACAGATTTGCAACATATAACGGATCATCTCCTTATAAGACACCTGGTATGATGACAGCTATTCAAAATGCTGAAAAATATTATGGTACATACATTCCTGAAAAAGGAATGGGGGAAATCACAAATTCATTATTTAACCTAGCAAAAAGACATGGGGTAAAATTTTATTTTAATTCTAATGTAAGTGAAATAATTATTAATGATGATGTTGCTAAAGGAGTTAAAGTAAATAATAAAGATTTTTATTCTGATATAGTAGTAACTAACTCTGATGTCTACAACACATATAGGTTCTTATTGAATGATAAAAGAAGGATTAAGGCATTAGAACAGGAAAGATCTAGTTCTGCCATAATATTTAATTGGGGAATAAAAAAAACTTTTAAGGAACTAGATTTACACAACATATTTTTTTCAAATAATTACCAAGAAGAATTTGATTATATATTTAACAAGAAAGAACTGTATTTTGACCCTACCATATATATTAATATTACATGCAAAGATTTACCAAATGATTCACCTGAAGAGTGTGAGAATTGGTATGTTATGGTTAACTCCCCATATAATAATGAACAAGATTGGGATAAAATTAAGGTTGAATTGAAAATTAATATTTTAAAAAAGTTAAATAAAATTCTTGGTGATAATATTGAAAAATATATAGAAGAAGAAAAAATAACAACTCCCCTTGAAATTGAATCTACTACAAATTCTTATAAGGGATCATTATATGGAACCTCTAGTAATAGTATTTTTTCAGCATTTTTAAGACATCCAAATTTTTCTTCAGAAATATCTAATTTATATTTTTGTGGTGGAAGTGTACATCCAGGTGGTGGAATACCATTATGTATTATGTCAGGAAAAATTATTTCAGATTTAATTAAAACATGAATTTAGATTTTAATAAGAAGGTATCTATCATAATTATATGGCTTTTCCATCTATCAGGTCTTCTGGGATTACTTTATGTAGACAAAAATTTATTTGCTTCACTAACACCTTTAAATTTATTTATATCCACAACGCTCTTATTTGTTAATCAAACTAACGCTTCTAGGTTAAAGTTTTTTATAATTTTTTTAATCTTTTTCGTTGGAATGATTGCTGAAATATTAGGAGTTCAATATGGTTTAATTTTCGGTAATTATGAATATGGAAATAATTTGGGTTTAAAAATCCTAGGAGTTCCAATTCTAATTGGATTTAATTGGGTTGTTTTAACAGTAATTTGTGGTAGTATTTCAGATAGAATTTTCAAAAATTCAAAAATTTTATCCGTTTTAATTGGTGTAGCTTTAATGTTGCTTATTGATCTAACATTAGAACCAATTGCTCCAATACTTGATTATTGGGAATTTAGTGGATCAAAAGCTCCACTCCAAAATTATATAGGTTGGGGTTTAACTTCAATCATAACACAGAGTCTATACCAATATTTTTATAGAGATAAGGAGGTGATTTTTTCATTGAACCTTTTTATAGCTCAATTTTTATTTTTTCTTGGCTTTAACTTTCTTGCATAAAAAAAAGCCCTTAATTAAGGGCTTTTATTTTAATTGTAGTCATTTATTTTGACTCGAGTCCATGATTGAGTAAATTCTGAAATATTAGCAGTAACATTAAAGAATTCTTCAAAAGCTTGAGCTTCAGCATCACTCTTAGGTCCAAATGTGAAAGCAGAATTAAGATCCTCATAAGTGCCGTATATAAGAATATTTTCACCATTACTAATTCCATGAGTAACTTGAGCTAAACCAACAAAACCAGGAAAATCAAAAGTTTCCATTAGTTTACTAAAAGCTGAGGCAAAAGCAGGAATATCTTTACTTAAAATTTTAAAACCCCAAACTTGTCCAATGCCATGGAATTCTTCAGGTTTAAAAGTCATCATTGCATTACCTGCAGATGCTCTAACACCGTCTACAAAAGGCCTAACAATATCAAGATAATTTTCCCATTTTTCACCAGTTAAAGATGATCTTAAGTTTGCTAATGATTGAGAAGAAGGACTAACAAAGCTTAAAATGTGTGTTTCTTCAAAACCTTGACCTTTCAATGGTATAGTAGAAAAAGTCATTGTTACATCTTCTGGAAAATCAACTGAGGAATAAAAATCATCAACAGCTTTTTCAAATTCAACTAAATCTTCACCTTCAACTTCAAGTATTACGTCATACCAATAAAGTTCTTGAGACGATAATGAAATTGAAAGCAAAAGCGACAATAAGTATACATATTTTTTCATAATAAAATTTTTATACCTTAAAATAGTAAAAACCTTCTTTATTTAATAGAGTTAACAAAAAAATAATAATAGTTTTGCAGGACGGCCTCGTAGCATAACTGAATAGTGCATCTGATTACGGCTCAGAAGGTTGCAGGTTTGAATCCTGCCGAGGTCACATTAGGGAATTGACACAAATTGTTAGTTCCCTTTTTTATTTAAAGGGGATAAACAAACAAAAAACATGGTTGTAGCAAAAGAGCATTCCCATAATTCTGAAATTTTATCATAATCAAACAAATTAATTACAATAGTAGAAAACAAGAAAAGAAGTGACTGAAAGTAATTAGGTACTACAAAAGAAAATTTATTAAATAATGATTTTGGAATTGTGCCCTTTTTATAAAGAAATGGAGTTATGAAAAAATAAAATGTAAAAAATAAAACTGATCCATAAGTGAATATCCATTTATTTAATTTGACTCCATCAATCATTAAATTATGAATATTAGTTTCACCTTGAAGGTTATTCTTGTTAAAAAATGTTGGAGACTCAATATTAAAAATTCTTTGTCCCCAGGATATTTCTTCACCGAAGCCAAAAAACAATACAATTACAGAAAGAAATAAACCAAAATTAAATATTGAATGATATTTTTTAATTTTTAAAAAACTTATAAATAATACAATTGATGATAAAAAAAGAAAAATAGCCGTTAAGTATTCAATTATACCATCCTCTTTTACTAAATCTTTATAGAAAGACTCATTGTAAGAATACGTTAGCGGAATAACACTAAGTATTAAAATTAAAATTAAATGTATAGTATTTACCTTCTTAAAAGACACTTTTTAAAATTAATTAATGTTGATTAATAATTAAAAATAGAATCAGTTATTTAAATATTTTTTTGGAATTTCATAAATATCAGACTCTTGCATCCAATAAATATTAATAATTAGCCATTTTTCATTGGTTTTCATTAATTGGATACTATTAATTCCACGCATGAATGGAATTTCATCTGACGATTCCCTAAAAGCTTCATATGTAGAAAATATATGAGCAATATTTCCAAATATATCAGTTACTCTATGGATTTCTCTTTCATGAAAACCATTCTCGTATAACCATTTACCAGACCTGTTAATATAATCATCTGGTGATAGATAAATAGCCTGAAAATTTCCATCTTGAGAAGGACCTGAGGGTATCAATTTGGCATCAGGATGAAATAATGATTTAAACAAATCCCAATCTCTCTCGACTCCTTTATCACCTGAAATAACAGAATATAAAGTATTTATAGTTTCATCAATTGTTTTTTTATTGAGTGTTGTTAAATCTTCCTGTGAGAAGAGATTAAAGTTTAGAAATAAGAGAACTAACAGTTTTAATTTCATAATTTTTTAATGAAAAATATAAAAAATAAATTTTAAAATTTTATTATATTAATAGATCTAATTTTATTCAAATGAAAAAACATTATTTATCACTTATACTTATCATTTTTGTTAGTTTATCTTATTCCCAAGAAAAGACCATAATTTCTGATCTTGATAACCTAGTTTTAGATGTAAATCAAACTTTTACACCCAAAACAGAAGTTATTAACTCTGACGGAACACCATCTGAATGTACTAGAATAATATACTACAATAAAAGAGGAGTATTTAGTGCTGCAAACGCAATTTCTTTTAATAGAAGAGAAGGATCTCTCAAAGCAAATGAACCAGGGAATCACGAAGTTGTAGCAGTATGTATAAATGCTGGCGGTAAAAGATTAACAAAAACATTTTATGTTAATGTAAATTACCCAAAGGTCAAAGAAGTAAAATTATCACTTAACAGCGAAAAAATATTTGTTGGTAATTACATCCCTCTTCAATATGAAATCACCGATGAATTGAATAAAACTAGAATTATTGATTATTGGAATTCTGATGTTGCATCAAGATATTTTGCTAACGTTGGTTTTTCAATCAAAGCATTAAATAATAAGATTGAAATTGATGATGCAAATAATATTTTAGCATTGGAGGAAGGTGTATCGACGATTCAAGCTAATGTTGATGGAATTAAAGGAAAAATAGATGTAAAAATTGAAAAAAATCCTGTTGTTAAACTCAAACTAATTTCAGAAACTAATAATGCTAGAACAGGTGATGTTATTGATTATAATGCAATTGCATATGATAAAAGAGGAAATGTGATTGAAAATATTAAAGCTGAATATTCTTTCACTGGTAAATCATTTGATAAAAGTAGTACAGCCTCTGGTTTAATCTTAGAAGATGGAAGATTTGTGGGTGATGTTCCAGGAAAATATATTGTTTCAGCTAAAGTTGGAAATGTAACAACTTCAAAAATCGCTAACATATTTCAAAGAGATGTTCAAAGAGAAGTTAAATCTGTTGGTACAGGAAAGGTTACTAATAAGCATACCTCTGATTTTTGGGTATTTGAAGGAGTTGATGGTGGTGATTATGCGGTAACAGGAACTTGGGGAGCTGATGGCACATCATACTTCTGGGACGTAACAGATCCAGCTAATATTAAAAAAATTGACAGTGTCAAAGTAGATGCAAGAACTGTTAATGACGTTAAAGTTTCTAAAGACGGTAAGATATGTGTTATAAGTCGTGAAGGAGCTTCAAATAGAAAAAATGGAATGATTATTATTGATGTTTCAAACCCAAGAGATGTAAAAATAATTTCAGAGTACACGAAAAACTTAACAGGTGGAGTGCATAATGTATTCATAGACAACAATCATGTTTACGCTTTAAGTAATGGTGAAAAATACTACGTTGTAAATATTGAAGATCCAAAAAATCCATATGAGGTTGGCATGTTTGAAATTGGTAAAGAAGGGCAAGCAATTCATGATGTATGGATTGAAGATGGGATAGCTTATTCTTCAAACTGGCGTGATGGTGTATATTTAGTTGATGTGGGTAATGGAATTGTTGGGGGATCTCCATCAAATCCAATTGCATTTGGAAATTATACTTATGATAGTGGTGCAAACCATGCTGCATTTCCTTTTAAAAGTAAATCTACAGGTAAATTCTATACCGTACTAGGTGATGAAATTTTTCCAAATGGAGTAAATCCAAATGGAACAAATGAAACTGCAGGATTTCTTCATTTTGTCGATTTTTCAGACTTAAATAATCCAAAAGAAGTAGCTAGATATGAACTACCTGGACATGGTTCTCATAATTATTGGATTGAAGATGATATATTGTATGTTGCAATGTATACAGGAGGTGTTAGAGTTGTAGACATTAGCGGTGATTTGATAGGTGATTTATACAAACAAGGTCGTGAAATTGGATATTTATTGACAGGAAGTCCAGATGGTTATATACCTAATGACACAATGGTCTGGGGTGCTCAACTTCACAAAGGTTATGTATTCTATTCAGATTTTAATACTGGAATTGGAGCAGCAAAAGTATCTGGAGGAAAAAAAGATAATTCTAAAGTAAACACACATCTCGATTAACAAATTATTATTAAAAAATTATTATGAAAAAGATAACATTATTATTATTAATTATATCAAGTATTTCATTTTCTCAAACGAGAACACTTGAGTCAAATTTAGAAGGTCTAATATTGGAAGTAGGTGATTCATTCACACCAGAAACATACGTTAAATATAATGATGGCAGTACTGGTTCCTGTGAAGTAATCATCTATTATCACAAAAAAGGAGTTTTTAATGTGGGAGGATCAATTGTTCAAGATCCTTCGACTGGAAATCTATTAGCTAATGAACCTGGAAATCATGAAGTGGTTGCTGTTTGCATAGACCCCAAGAATGACGGAGAAAGATTCAGTAAGACATTTTCAGTATTTGTTAATTATTCTTCACCTAAAGCAATTAATTTAAATATTGGTCAAGAGTTCTTTTCAGGGAATTATATTCCTCTAACCTACTCTATAGAAACTGAAAAAGGAAATTCAAGAGACGATGTAGCTGTAAATATCAGTTCATCTAATCCATCAGTGGTCAGTGTTGATGCAAATAATTTACTCAAAGCTGAAGCTAAAGGAAAATCAAATATAACTTTAGAATATGAAGGAGTAAAAGTTTCAAAAGAAATTAAAGTTTTAGAAAATCCTGTGTACTCAATTGATATTAAAGCAAGTAGTAACTCAGTGCGAGCTGGCGATGTAGTTACATTAAATGGATTGTTAATAGATAAAAAAGGAAAAGAATTAGATGGTTTAATACCTACATTCTCTTTTCAAGGAAAATCTTTTGATAGTAGTAACTCTGCATCAGGATTAATAATGAACAATAAATTTGTTGCAGATGTTCCTGGTTTATATACTGTTAGTGCATCGTTTGGTAATATAACATCTTCAACTAAAATCAAAGTTGTTGACAGAGATGTTAGAAGAGATATTATCCAGTTGGGTACAGGAGATGTTTTTGATACCCATTCATCAGACGCTTGGTTTTTTGAGGGAGTTGATGGTAAAGATTATGGAGTTTCAGGAACATTTTTTAATGGTCTTGCATACTTTTGGGATGTTACAGATCCATCAAATATTACCAAAATTGATAGTATAAAGGTTGACGCAAGAATTGTTAATGATGTCAAAGTTTCAAAAGATGGTAAAATATGTGTAATTACTCGTGAAGGAGCATCAAATAGAAAAAATGGTTTTATTGTATTAGATATATCAAACCCATCTGATGTACAAATATTATCAGAATATACAGATGGATTAACTGGTGGCGTTCATAATGTGTTTATTGACAACAATCATGTTTACGCATTAAATGCTTTTGGAAATCCTGCAAAATTTGAAGTTGTAAACATTGAAGATCCAAAAAATCCCAAAGGAGTAGGAAAGTTTGAATTAGAATTAGGTTCTGCAATACATGATGTTTGGATTGAAGATGGCATAGCATACACTTCAAACTGGAAAGACGGTATTTACATGGTTGATGTAGGCAACGGAATTGCTGGTGGTTCACCATCAAATCCAGTAGCCTTTGCTAATTACAAATATAAAACAGGTGCAAACCATGCTGCTTTTCCTTTCAGAAGTAAATCTACTGGAAAATTTTATGTAATTCTTGGTGATGAAATATTTCCTGATGGTGTAGATTTCTTTGCAGCAAATGAAACTACAGGTTTTTTACATTTTGTTGATTTTTCAGACTTAAAAAACCCAAAAGAAGTTGCTAGGTTTGAATTACCAGGATATGGTTCTCACAATTTTTGGGTTGAAGATGATGTTGTTTACGCTGGAATGTATAATGGAGGAGTTAGAGTTATTGATGTAAGCGGAGAACTTTTAGGTGATCTTTACAAACAAGGAAGAGAAATCGCAGCATTTAAAACTGGTTCTCCTAATGGTTTTATTCCAAATAACACAATGACATGGGGAGCTCAATATTTTAAAGGAAATATATTTTATTCTGATTTTAATGCTGGTATTGGAGCTCTTAAATTATTAGATTCAAAACCTGATAATTCAAATACAATGCAATTCACAACTGACAAGTCATTGGATAATTTGTTTGGAGCAAAAAATCTTTTAGAATTATTTGAAATTTTAGCTAGTCCACCAATAGAATAATATGAAAAGATTTATTTTAATACTTTTTGCATGTAATATAATGTACACGCAAAATTACTACGTATATGTTGCCTCTGAATCAGATGACACTGTATCTCTTTTAAAATTTGATAAAAATGAAATTGAGGAGGTTGATAGGATAACTGTTGGTACATTCCCTACAGAAATTGAAGGTCCACACGGAATTACTGTCGATCCTAGTGGAGATTATTGGTATTTGTCTTTAGCTCATGGAAATCCTTTTGGTAAACTTGTAAAGTATTCTACCAAAACTAATGAGATAGTGGATGAAACAATATTAGGACTTTTTCCAGCTACAATGCAAATTTCAACTGTTACAGGGTTTCTTTATTGTGTTAATTTTAATTTACACGGAGATATGAAACCCTCAACAGTTTCCGTCGTTGACCCTGAAACCATGACTGAAATACTAAAAATTCAAACTGGTTCAATGCCGCATGGATCGAGAATTTCTTCTGATGGATTATATCAATATTCAGTTGCGATGATGTCAGGTGAATTATTTGAAATCGATGCTTTAAGCCTTAAAGTAAATAGAGTATTAGATCTTGAAAATATGATGAATGATCATAAGCAGATGGGACATGACAAAATGGATCATGGAAATATGAATCATGATATGAAAAAGGATAATAAAATGATGTCCATGCAAGGAATGAAACATTCAATGGTTAAGCCTACCTGGGTTATACCTCATCCAATACTTAATTTAGCCTATATAGCAGGAAATGGTTCTGATGAAGTTATTGAAGTTGATTTAGAGAATTGGAAAGTTTCAGATAGATTTAAAACCGGAAAAGGACCCTATAACCTAGAAATATCTCCAGATGGAAAATTATTAGTGGGAACTATTAAAAGTGAAGGAAAAACAGCTGTATGGGATTTAAAAGATAAAAAACTACTAGGTTTAATTAAAAATACAACAAGTGTTTCTCATGGAATAGCGATTTCGCCTGATAATCAATATGCTTTTATTTCAGTTGAAGGTATTGGTGGTGAACCTGGAAAGGTAGACGTCATTAGTCTAGAGAGCTATGAAATTATAGATTCAGTTGAAGTAGGTAAACAGGCTGGTGGAATTGCTTTTTGGAAAAAAGAAATTTAAATTTCTTCATATTTCCTACAAGTCCATGATGAATCAAATTTTCTGTAAGTATAAGTGTTTTCACCTGTGCTTTTATACTTAATTGTACCATTATCTTTATTATAATATAACTCTTCAACAGTGTAAAAAGAGTTGTTACATGCTGAACAAGTGCAACAATTACCTCCACAACTATAATCTTTATGAGTATAGATAGCTAATGATCCATAAACACCTCCTAAACTATATTGAAAAGAAGCAAACTTAACAGCAACATAAGGATCAGGAAGATTAATTTGTATCTATCTAGAGAAGTTATTGTTTTCCATTGATTTCATTTACCATTACTTTCAATAAGCCATCACTTTTTTTATCATTCATCAGTTGCCAAAACATAATTCCACCTAATTTATTTTCAATAGCGAATTGTGATTTAAGTTTTATTGATTCATTATTATCAAAAGTGGCAAAAATTTTATTAATACTATCATATGCATAAGGAGCTTGAGCTAAATCATCCCAATAAAAATTAAAATTAGATTTAACTTCTTCAAAATTAATTTGATTGTAGCTCCTATTCCACTCTGCATTTTGATAAAGACCATTTTCTAAATTATCAACATTTTTAAAGGTTTTGATATAAAATGCTCCTCCAATAAAAATTTGTTTTGGATCAACTCCTAAATTAATTAAATCATTAATTGACTTATATGCAGACCTCCCATTAAAATCCTTTGAACCTAGAGCAGTATGATGTCCAGTATTTTTAGAACCTGAGCCATAAAAATCATAGGTCATTAAATTAACATTGTTAACTAATGGCATTACTTTTTTCCAGTCAACAGAGTTTTTAAAAAAACGATCAGAAGCACCTGCAGCAAAGCTTAATATATCGTCCTTATTCATATATTTTCTTAATAAAATTACAAGGTCAGTAAAATTATCTTTGTCTTGAATTTGATATTTATGTCCTGGATATCCTGAAATAGCTGGGTATTCCCAATCTAAATCAATCCCATCTGCATCATAAGATTCAATTATTTCAGCTGTTGATATAGCAAACTCTTCCCTGCCTTCTTTAGTGCTAAATACATCAGAACAAGTTTCACATCCTCCCCATCCTCCTAATGAAACTAAAACTTTAAGCTCAGGGTATTTGTTCTTTTGATTTACAATATTGAGTAGAGTCATGCTATCCTTTTCATTATCTATAGCTAGCTTATTACCTTTAAGATGTAAAAAACTGTAGATAATTTGATCTACACCGTTTAAATTGAATTCATCAATAGATTTCTCATCACCTGCATAATACGCTATAACTTGAGGTTTAAAATCAGTTTTATTTGTACAAGAGATAATTAAAATTGATAATATTAAGATTAATCTATTCATTTTTCTCCAATATTTT
>LUMP01000249.1_pt1 | contig 14860 bp, 14 predicted proteins | sample 729641 | NCBI WGS metagenome assembly LUMP01 (sample SAMN03860260, study PRJNA289734) | marine metagenome | biome: seawater column; feature: ocean; material: water; isolation source: Red Sea water column Station 12 - depth 47m | place: Saudi Arabia: Red Sea | collected 2011-10-15 | depth 47 m | reverse complement strand
GTATTGGCCCAGAGGAAAGGTTTTAGGTGGCTCAAGCGCTATCAATGCCATGGTTTATGTGCGTGGTCACCAAAACGACTTTAAAGATTGGGCAAAAGTGGCTCCAAGTTGGAGTTGGAGCAATGTCGAGCCCCTTTTTAAAAAAATAGAGGCTTGGAAAGGGGAGGATTCCTCAGCTAGGGGGGGGTCGGGTCCAGTCGGCGTTTCCAATGTTGAACGTGATGTTCATCCATTAACAAATAAATATTTAGAAGCGGGTCAAGAATTAGGTTTTCCTTTAAATAGAGACTATAATGGTAGCCACATGGAAGGCGTATCTGTCTATCAAACGACGATAGCCAATGGGCTAAGAGTTTCTTCTGCCAGCGCTTACATATCTAAAAGAAACAGTGGTAGAAATTTAAGAGTCATAACGAATGCTCACGTTACAAAACTGATCTTTGACGGTAGGCGAGCAACAGGTGTGTGTTTTTCTCAAGGAAATAGAGAAACAACTGTTTTAACAGATGGAGAAGTTATCTTAAGTGCGGGAGCCCTTAATTCGCCGCACCTATTGTACCTTTCAGGTTTAGGCCCCGCTAATGAGTTACAACCGCATGGTATTTCTGTTTTGCAAGACATGCCACACGTAGGACGTCATCTGCAGGATCATATTGGAGTAGATTTCACTTTGGCGGTAAATCGTCCGTCTCTTAACCAAAAACTTCGACCAGTTTTGGGAAAATTTTTGGTAGGGTTGGAGTATTTATTTTTTAGGTCTGGTCCACTTGCAATGAGCTTGAACCAAGCGGGTGGTTTTGTGAAGTCTGATCCCTCTTTAGAAGCTCCTGATTTGCAACTTTATTTTTCACCTTTGAGCTACTCTACAGCGCCACAAGGCAAGCGTCCCCTGATGAGTCCTGATCCCTATCCTGCGGTTAGGCTTGGCTTTAATCCGACAAAACCTACCAGTGAAGGTTGGATTTCTCTTAAATCTTCAGACCCGTTCGAAAGTCCAAAATTCGTTGGAAATTATTTGTCTACTGAGGAAGATAAAAAAGTCATGATATCTGGAATGCATTTGATGAGAAAATTTTTAAAAACAAAAGCAATGAGAGATATTGTTGAAGAAGAACTTTCTCCTGGGTCAGATTTTAATGATGACAAAAGTTTTATGGATTTTGCAAGAAGTGAAGGTGGAACAGTTTTTCATCAATGCGGCACTTGCCGAATGGGTAAAGATATTTCCTCATCGGTTGTAGACGAAAGTCTTAGGGTACATGGAATTGATGGCCTTCGAGTTGCGGATGCTTCAATTTTTCCAAGAATTACAACAGGTAATACAAATGCTCCTTCTATTATGGTGGGAGAAAAAGCTGCTGATATTATATTAGCTGAACAAAAAATATAGGAATTTAGAAATGATAAGGATTACTTCGATAGAAACCTTTTGTAACGAATTCGTTGGTTTTGTGCGTGTAACTGACGAAACAGGCTCACAGGGCTGGGGTCAGGTTTCCACTTATCACTCAGATATTACCTGTCAGGTCTTACATCGGCAGGTGGCTCCCTGGGTTTTGGGTGTTCAAATCTCTGATTTGGATGACTTGCTTGATTTGGTTACGGAGCGAGAACATAAATTTCCAGGGTCTTATTTAAGAAGGGCGATAGGTGGATTTGATACCGCCATTTGGGACCTAAGAGGCAAACAAAGTCAAAAACCTGTTGTTGAACTTTTGGGAGGAACGCCGGGTAAATTAAGAGCTTATGCCTCTTCAATGAAGCGCGATATCACGCCAAAAGAGGAGGCTGAACGTCTTGTGAGACTGCAGGGTGAGTTTGGGTATGATGCTTTTAAAGTAAGAGCTGGAGCTGAAGTAGGTCGTAACGAAGATGAGTGGCCTGGAAGAACTGAAGAAATCATTCCAACTATGCGTAAATATTTGGGAGACAATGCGTCTCTGCTAATTGATGCAAATAGCTGTTATTCACCGGATAGAGCAATTGAAGTCGGTCACATGCTTGAAGATAATGGGTTTTGCCATTTCGAGGAACCGTGCCCTTACTGGGAACTTGAACAAACTAAGACTGTAACTGATACTCTTAAAATTGATGTTACGGGTGGTGAACAGGATTGTGATATCCCGACTTGGAAAAGAATGATTGATATGCGAGCTGTTGATATCGTTCAGCCAGATATTTTATATCTGGGAGGTATAGCGCGAACGATGAGAATTGTTGAACTTGCAAAATCTGCTGGCCTACCGGTGACGCCGCATTGTGCAAATCTGTCCCTCGTAACACTCTTTACAATGCATTTGTTGAAAGCAATTCCAAATGCAGGGAAATATTTGGAGTTTTCAATTGAGGGAGCAGACTACTATCCATGGCAACAAAGCTTATTCAAAAATAGTCTGTTTGATATTGAGGATGGTTGCGTTTCTATAAAAAGTGACCCTGGCTGGGGGTTTGAAATTAATGATGAATGGCTGTCTAAGTCGATCTATCAAGTTAGTAATTTAGAATAGCAAATATAAACTTTTGAAATTTCATCAAAGCAAGTTAAAGTTTGGTTAGGGTTTTCTTTTTATACCTAAAATTATCTAGAATTTAAGGGATCACGATATGTGGGCAGCAGATTGGAAAGATACATCATACTGGCTCGATGACTTACCCCAGACTTCAGGTGTATCCAGTGACATTAAAAATAGGGTTGATGTTTTAGTCATTGGCTCTGGATATACGGGCTTGAATGCTGCGCTCGAAATAGCAAGAGGTGGTCGCGATGTTATGGTCGTTGAAAGTGGCTACCCGGGATATGGTTGTAGTACTCGAAATGGAGGTCAAATAAGTACGCACGTCAAACCGTCGCTTGAAAAATTAACTCAAAAAGTTGGGGCGTCTCAGGCTAGTGCAATGAGGCAAGAAGGCGTTAACGCATTAGACTGGATTGAGGAACTAGTTACTAAGGAAAAACTTGACTGTAACTTTCTTAGAGCTGGTCGTTTCCATGCTGCTCATTCTGGAGAACACTATGATGATATAGCCAGAGACGCTGAAAAACTTACAAAGTATGAAAACATACCAACAGAAATTGTTCCCAAAGCGGAGCAACATAAAGAGCTGGGAACGGATATTTATCATGGAGGTGTGGTATTTCCCAGGCATGCTTCAGTGCACCCAGCCAAGTACCATCATGGACTTTTGTCTCGTGTAATTGAGGCTGGTGCCACTGTTGTAGGATACTGTGAAGCTCAACATATAGAAAAACTTGATAAAGGTTTTAGAGTTCGAACATCAAAAGGGAATGTCGACTGTAAGGATCTTGTTGTTGCTACCAATGGATATACTAGCCCAATAACGCCATGGCTTCGAAGAAGAGTAATCCCAATTGGAAGCTACATTATTGCGACGGAGCCAATAGAAAAAAGCTTGATGGATAAATTATTTCCTACAAACAGAAATATAACTGACACCTGTAAAGTCGTTTATTATTATCGACCCTCTCCTGATCGTACGAGAGTCTTATTTGGTGGGCGCGTTTCGGCTAAAGAAACTAACACAGCATCAAGTGGTCCGAAACTTCACAATGATCTCGTTCGGATTTTTCCAGAGTTGAGTGAAATCAAAGTGACTCACTCGTGGTTTGGAACCGTTGCTTATACCTTTGATGAACTGGCCCATACCGGATGTCACGACGGGATATATTATTCTATGGGGTACTGTGGTTCAGGTGTATCGATGGCAAGTTATCTGGGTATGAGATTGGGCCAAAAAGTTTTGGGATTGTCTGAAGGAAAGACAGCGTTTGATGACCTGCCTTTCCCAACAAAACCTCTGTATTCAGGCAACCCATGGTTTCTTCCTGCGGTTGTTTCCTGGTATCGCTGGCGTGACAAAAGACAAATTATTAACGCTAGGTAAACGTCAATTTCATAAACTTTTGTTGCTTAAATCACCCGACTCAGTGCAGTCTTGGTGATGAATAGAGTAATAGGGAGGGAATTTTATGAAAAAAACTATTATGAAATCAGCCATTGGAGGCCTTGCCGCCGCTGGTTTAATGTTTTCCGCTGCCGTTAGCTATGCTGACGATACACTAAGAATTGTTTCTTGGGGTGGTGCATATCAAAAAGGGCAGTCACTGGGTATTTTTCAGCCCGCTGCTAAGGCAATGGGTATTACGGTGAAAGAAGATACTTATGGTGGTATTTCTGATGTAAAACTCATGGTGAAATCTGGCGCTGATAAGTTTGATATTTTTTCAAGCGGAGCCGGTAGCTGTGCTTCAGGCGCCGCAGAAGGCGTTTTAGAAAAACTAGATTATTCAGTAATTGATGTAAGTAATCACTTGCCTGGAATGTATAGTGATTATTGTGCTGGTGCTGATATTTTCTCTGTGGTTGCAGCGTATAACACTGAAACTTATGGAGAGGGAAATGGACCTAAAACATGGGCTGATTTCTATGACGTTGAAAAGTTTCCTGGCACTCGTGCTATGCGAAACAAGGTTGATGGTCAGCTTGAAACAGCTCTTTTAGCTGATGGGGTTCCTAAGGAACAAGTGTATGAGGTCTTGGACAGTGAAGAAGGAATAGAAAGAGCGCTCGATAAGATTAGATCTATTAAACCCCACATTGCTGTTTGGTGGTCTTCTGGAGCTCAACATGCTCAACTAATGAAAGATGGTGAAGTTGACATGACCACAGGCTGGAATGGTCGATTTGATGTTGCCAAAGAAGACGGTGCTAAAGTGGCATATGATTGGCAGTCTGGTATTATGGACTGGGAAGGCTACGGAATTCCAAAAGGTGCAAAGAACAAAGATTTGGCAATGAAGTATATCGCAGAGATGATGAAGCCTGAGTACATGGCAGAATTTGCTAAATACATTACTTATGGTCCGACTAATGGAAAAGTATATGAGCTTGGCCTAATGGAAGAATCTAGAGCTCGCATGATGCCCAGTCATCCCGATAATGCGAAGTATCAGCTTACAATAAGCCAAGAGTGGTATGCTAAGTGGCGTACAATAGCTGCTGAAATGTATACTGAAATGATGACTGAATAATCTACTCATCTCAATTAAAACTAAGCGCTCGAAGGAATTATCCTTCGGGCGACTTTATACAGTGATTACAAATTAATGAATGAAACTTCTCTAAATATATCTATTCGTGAAGTCACGAAAAAATATGATCAATTTTATGCGCTTAAAGATGTCAGCCTAGAAATCAAATCTGGTGAATTTATGACCCTTCTAGGACCGTCGGGATCTGGAAAGACGACCCTTTTGATGGTTTTGGCAGGTTTTACAAACCCAGATTACGGTAGTGTAAAATTTGGAGATGAAGAGGTTATTTTAAAGCCACCACATCTTCGTGGTATTGGCATGGTTTTTCAAAACTATGCGCTATTTCCGCATATGACAGTTGAACAGAATGTGGGCTATCCTCAAAAACTGCGTGGCGTTAGTGCAGCAGAAACAAAGCGAAGTGTTGAGGAGGCACTCAATACTGTAAAACTTGAAGGGCTGGGACACAGAGGAATAAATGAACTTTCTGGAGGTCAGCGTCAACGAGTGGCGCTTGCCAGAGCCATAGTATTTAAACCTAAGATACTATTAATGGATGAGCCACTTTCTGCGCTTGATAAGAAATTGCGTGAGGAAATGCAGATAGAGCTTAGGCAGTTGCATGACACTCTCAATATGACGACGGTTTATGTTACACATGATCAGAAAGAAGCGCTGACGATGTCAGACAGAATTACAGTCATAAATCATGGTGAGCTTATGCAGCTTGGAACACCTAATGAAATTTATGAGCATCCGAACAATCACTTTATTGCTGACTTCATTGGAGAGTCGAGCCTTCTTCCTGTTGCCATTCGCGATGGAAAAGCCAGCTTAAATGGCGAAAAGATTGTTATGGCTGAAAAAACTGAGAAAGATGGTGATTATCTTTTAGTAGTACGCCCAGAAAAAGCATTTTTAGCTGATAAGAAAGTTAAAGGGGCAAATTACTTTTCTGGAAAATTAATCGACTCTATTTTTCAAGGGGAGAGCCAGCTCTTGGTCGTAAAGCTCAATTCAAATGATGATGGGCAAGAAGTTCGTGTTCGCGTTCCAAATGAAAGCGTGACACAAAAAGCTCTTCCAGAAGTAGGCCAAACAGTCTCGATCGGGCTCAAGGTTGCAGATAGCTACGTGGTAAGCTGAGAATGACAATTGTTGAAGCGGGAAAACTGAACCAAAAAGGTTTACAAAAAGTTGCTGCGAACGAGCGGTTCACTTTTTTTGGATTAACTTTGCCATATCTGATTATGGTGACAGCTTTGATTGTAATTCCTGTCGGTTGGTTGTTTTATCTTTCATTTATTGGAAGAGATGGAAGTTTCTCATTTGAAAACTACGAACGTATGATGAAAAGCAAGGCTTACATTCGTATTTTTATAACCACATTTAAAATAAGCATACTTACAACTATAATCTGTGCTGCAATAGGTTACCCACTTGCCTATTTCATGTCTCAGCTTTCTCGAAAATGGGCCAATATATGTATGATTGGCGTACTAATTCCATTTTGGACAAGCCTATTGGTGAGAACCTACGCTTGGTTGGTTCTGCTCCAAAAAAAGGGACTTTTGAACAATATGGCTATTGAACTGGGATTGATTACCGAACCCATCAAAATTGTTCATAACACAACAGGGACGCTTATTGGGATGGTGCATATTATGCTTCCGTTCTTAATTTTGCCATTGTATGCAAACATGCGTTCTATAGACAAAGATACATTGAAGGCGGCGTCAAGCTTGGGGGCCACACCAACTCGAGCTTTTTGGACAGTATTTTTCCCTCTTTCTTTGCCTGGTTTGCTTGCTGGGCTCTTGATTGTTTTTGTTCTTTGTCTTGGTTTTTATGTAACACCTGCAATACTCGGTGGTGGAAGAGTCATTATGGCTGCTATGAAAATATCCAGTAATATTGAGCTCTATTTTAGTTGGGGAGCAGCCAGTGCACTTGGTGTCGTCTTGCTTGTTGTAACGGGGATAATTCTCTTTATTGCCTCAAAGCTAGTTTCCATGGACCAACTTGGGAATAGGTAATCATTATGAGTTTTTTGAATAAAAATGTCTCTGAGACGCAAATTCGTTTAAAAGACAGGCTCTGGCTTTATATTTTCTCATATATAATTTTATTCTTACTGATTGTACCATCTCTGGTGGTGATCCCAATGTCATTCTCAGCCAGCCAATATCTTGAATTTCCGCCTAGAGAATGGTCGCTCAGATGGTATGAGAATTACTTTTTTGCTTGGAAAGTTGAAAACGGTTTTAATGATTGGATGCAGGCAACCTGGACCTCAGTGAAGGTTGCAGTACTAACAATATTTGTTGCCACGCCAGTTGGAACAATGGCGGCTTACGGTTTGGTGAATAGTAATTCTAGGCTCAGCAAGATTTTGTTTCCGATATTCATCTCGCCAATGATGGTCCCAATTATACTTGTTGCAATTGGTCTTTTTTACTTCTTTGTTCAATTTAAACTGGTTGGCAGTATTTTTGGTTTGGTTTTAGGTCATTCCTTGGTGGCAATGCCTCTTGTATTGATTATCGTATTCAGTGCTCTGAAAAACTACGACATGAACCAAGAGAAGGTTGCTCGCTCCTTAGGTGCCACACGGTTTCGGGCATTTAGGGAGATTACCTTACCTCAAATTAAGTTTTCTATTATTTCTGCTTCACTTATCGCGTTTTTAACATCTTTTGACGAAATAATTATTTCGCTTTTTGTTGCTGGAGGAGATAATTCAACAATTACCCGCAGCATGTTTCTAGCCTTGCGAGATCAGATCGATCCAACAATCGCTGCAATATCAACAATTTTAATAGTTATATCTTCGGGATTGTTAATAATTATCCAGTTGATTGGTAATAAGGAAAAAAAAGAAGCTTAAAATATAATTATCTTAGACTGGTTATATTATAAAAGTTTTATTTGGCTGGGTTAGCAAAAAGCTTTGACATGAAATTATAAAACCAAGCAGCTTGCGAAGCATCGTGTTCCATCATAAGGCTGGTTTGCTCTTGGACATTCTGAACACCAAGGCAACTTTCTGACGGTGAATTAGATTGCCACCGTCTAAAACCTTCGATCGTGCATTCGGGGTGATATTGAAGTCCGAAAACATTTTTTCCGTACTGGAATGCTTGATTTTCAAACCCCTTACTGCGAGCTAAATGAACAGCCCCTTTTGGGATTTCAAAAGTGTGAAAATGCGCTTGTGTGAAGAACTTTGGTTCTGGCAAGAAACTCAATCCCTCACTTGTGGGAGTAACTTCATAATATCCAAACTCATGGCGATTGTCTTCGGTTGGACCAACCTTTGCTCCCAATAATTGAGCTATCTGCTGTGCGCCTTGGCACAGCCCTAAGATGGGTAAATTTGCTTCCATGCAAGAGCTTATCCAGTTGGCTTCCTCTCTAAGAAAAGGGTAAATATTATTTTCTAGAACGCTAAACTGACCACCATAAATAACTGTCCCAAAAGTTCTTTCTGTTGGTTCGCCAAGAAGGTCACCTTGAAATGGAAATTTTTCAATCGGGATCAGGCCATTTAGCCGTGCAAAAGTAAACACACGATCATCAGCGGGTTCTTTGCTGTGCCGCACTAGGATTAGCTCATTTTTCTTATTCATCAAAAGCAGCTCTTTTGTTATTCAAACTTTTGCTTAAGGATTTCCAGTTAATGACGAAACAAACCCTTCTTGAATGATTTCAGGGTTATAAGCTTTTCGTCCAAAAACCTCTCTAACCATCGGCTCAAATATTTCTAGTGTTTCCGTTGGGTAGTCTGGATCAAAACTTGATTGATCCCATCGTTCGCAAAACTCAGCACAATTATCAAAAACAGGGTGATCTTTGAATTGGTCTCTGGCGTTTCGATCCCATCCATAATGATGCCCATAATAGAGCATTTGGAAGATCCCATGGTGCTCGACAGTCCACGCAACATCCCACCTTACGAATGGCCTGATAACCTCAGCTGACATTTTGTCATGGTTTTGTGGGGCTAAACCGTCCCCAATGTCATGTAGAAGTGCGCCGACCACCCAATCTAGATCTGCACCATCACGAAGAGCTCGAGTTCCCGATTGCAGTCCATGCTGTAGTCTCGTGATTTTGTACCCTTCTAGTGTGGCCTCGCCAGCTCTTTTTAATTCCTCAAGTACTCGATCTGCAGTAAGAGCAAGATAGGGTTTTTCTAATCGGGCGAGTAATTCGTATTCCTCACGAGTTCCGTCTTTCATGTTTACAAAATTTACATGTTCATCCATAGCGTTGTCTCATATCGAAACTGTTTAAGAAATTTAACAGTCAAAAGTTCTAATAAATAGTTAAATTCAATAAAAATTATTCTCAACAGTTTTTCTAGAATTGTTACTTATGTTTGAAATTCTTAATCTTTTCAGTCAATTTCGTTTTGACGTTTTAACAAAGGCTTTTTATGACTGGTCAGTCTGAAGATAACCTGGAAATTTCTGGTCTCCGATTTACGAAGTACGTTTTGCCTTTCGCAATTTCCCAAACACTTGCTTGGGCGACATGCTTTTATTCATTTCCAGCTTTTTTGCCAATTTGGGAAGCTCAATTAGGATTTTCTAAAACTTCGCTGACCGGTTCATATACTTTATCACTTATTGTGTCTGCCATTTTTGCTCCTTTCGTGGGACGGTTTATCGACAAAGGTTCAGGAAACTTTGTATTTTGCTTTGGCACTCTTCTAGCTTTCTGTTGTCTCTTCTTACTGTCTAAAGCGACTGAGATTTGGCATTTTTACGTTCTATGGTTTTTTATGGGTATAGCAATGTCTTGCTCTCTTTACGAAGCATGCTTTGCTTTTTTAACGAACACTATGGCGAATAATGCAAGACGAGCGATAACTTTTGTAACGCTGGCTGCTGGATTTGGTGGCACCATTTCTTTTTCAAGCGCTCACTTTTTGACTCATTTTTTTGGTTGGAGATCAGCAATACTAATTTTTTCATTAGTAATTCTGATCGTGAATTTGCCTTTAGTGTGGAGCGCAACAAAAATGTTGAATAAAGTTTCCAATAGATTTGTTAAACGATCTTCTGGAAATTTAAAAAATGTTCTAACAGTTATGAAAAAACCTACTTTTTGGCTTATTGGTGGCACATTTGCATTCATGTCACTCAATCATGGGATAATAATAAGTCATCTTCTGCCAATTTTTTATGACCGTGGACTAGATGCTAAAACGGCTGTACTCGCGGCCTCCTGCATTGGACCAATGCAAGTCGTAGGTCGTTTGATGATGCTTGCATCCGAAAAAAAGGTATCTGTGTTCTCGCTTTGCATTGTATCCTTTATTTCAATGTTTGTGGCTGGTTGGTCAATTTATTTGGGAAATATTTCACTCGGTTTAATAATAGCTTTTGTTGTTTTTCAGGGGGCTAGCTATGGTGTTTTGAGTATTATACGTCCTACGGTGATTTCAAGTCTTCTTGGGCGTAATGACTTTGGAATTATTTCAGGGCTGTTGGCAGTAGGGTTTGTTCTAGGATCTGCTTTAGCTCCTTTGTTTGGATCATTAGTTTGGCAGTTGGGCACCTATGATTTGGTGATATTTGTGGCATTGCTATTACCCGCTTTTGCCATATTTTTACTGGCTGCTGCTTGGCGGCTTAAGCCGCAATAGCTAAATTGTTATTCTTTTATGGAATTATTTTAAAGAAAGTTTGCGTCTTCTTTTTGTTCTAGTATTTACACTTTATGAGGTCTTTTGTTTCAGAGTTTTTAGGTACGCTTTTTCTTGTCGCTACGGTGGTTGGATCTGGCATCATGGCTGATAACCTTTCAATGGGAAATCATGCGGTGGCACTTTTGGCTAATGCCATTTCTACTGGCGCGATCTTATATGTCTTGATCATAATTTTTAGTGAACTTTCTGGTGCTCACTTCAATCCGGTTGTTAGTTTGATTATGTTTATAATGAAAAAAATCAGTTTATCTGACTTTTTAGCATATGTATTTTTTCAAATAATTGGGGGAGTACTTGGCGCCTTCTTAGCACACTTTATGTTTGAGATGTCTATTATACAACTTTCTACAAACGTTCGTACTGGTTCTTCTCAATATTTCTCAGAAGTCATAGCTGCTTTTGGGTTAGTGTTAACTATTCTACTTGGTTTGAAATACAAAAGAGAGTCTGTCGCTACACTGGTCGCATTATATATTACTGCGGCCTATTGGTTTACTTCTTCGACTAGTTTTGCCAATCCAGCAGTTACTATCGCAAGAACGTTTACTGATACTTTCTCTGGCATCCAGAACAGTGATACTGTTCCTTTTATAATGGCACAGATTTTAGGTGGTTTAATGGCATATTTGGTTTTTAGGTATCTAAGCCAGTCTAAAAGTGTTTAATGATCTATTGTAAGGTTGAGTTTCTATAAATAAATTTTAGTGCTTCAAAGGGTTACAAAAAATGTCCCACGAAATATTGTATAATTCCCAAGTGATTTCGTTTTTGGAAGAGTTATGGGGCGATGGGTTTTTGTCGCCTGGTGGTTCCGATGAAGTTAAGAAAGTGATCGAAGGTATCCAAATCAAGGATAAACGTGTTCTGGATATAGGTTCGGGATCCGGGGCTTGTGCAGTTTTGCTGGCAAAAGATTATTCCGCAAAACAGGTGGTTGGCATCGATGTAGAGCCACCCGTTTGTGAGGCTGCTCAAAATTCTGTTTTAGCAGCAGGTTTATCAGAAAAAATTAGCATTGAACTAGTTTCTCCTGGGAAATTGCCTTTTGAGGATGGATCTTTTGACATTGTTTTTTCAAAAGACTCTATCATACATATTCCAGATAAGTCTGCTTTAGCTGAAGATGTATTTAGGGTTTTGAAGCCAGGTGGCCCACCAGGTGAATATCAAGAAGCATTCTCAAAAGCAGGATTTGTAGATGTAGAGCTTGTTAATAGAAATCCGTGGTATTCAAGTATTGCTGCAAAAGAATTGGAGTGGTTGAAGGGTCCAGAAAGAGAAGGTTTATCTATACGCCATGGAAAAGAGTTTATTGATCACCAAGTTGAAATATGGGAAAAGCTAGTTGGAGTTTTGAAGAGTGGAGAACATTGTCCACATCATATCCGAGCTAAAAAACCTTAAGGCTTTTGGTTTATTTATTTGCTGGTTTTTTTAAATCTTAATGATTTAGACGCTGGTGATAAGTTAATTTCATCGATTATCGTACCTTGCCGGGTTCCCAAAAAATCAAACACTATTTTTGCAATATCTTCTGTTTCAATAGCATTGGTTTCCAGTGCATCTGGTTCGAACTCTAATGTGTCAAAAAAAGGAGTTCTAACCATTCCAGGATTTATTAAACAAACACGGACGCCTGCTGGGCCCGCTTCATTTCGTAATGCCTGTGCAAATCCCCTCAAGCCAAATTTTGCTGCGGAATAAAGTGTTGCTTTCTTTTTGCCAATAACTCCTGCCTCTGACCCGAGTATAAAAATATCTCCGTTGCCTTGAGATTTCATATGAGCCACGATGGCTCGACATAAAATGATGTGCGAAACTAGATTGAGATCTATGAAGTTTTCAATTTGAAGGCTGGAAAAGTTTTCCAATGATTTGAATTCCCCAAAACCAGCCCCACTTACAAAAACATCAATGTCAGGATTCTCTTTAAGTATAGATTTCATTAGTTCTGGAAGCTTTTTTACTTTGGATAAGTCGGCCTCTATTGGAATGTAATGTTTTTTATTTGGCATGAACTTACTATGGTCTCTAGCCAGTCCCACTACCTTAATACCGTTCCCCAAAAATTTTTCTGCTATCGCTTTACCAATCCCGCTGGAACTTCCAGATATTAATGCGGCTTTCATATCTCTATCTTTCTAGTTTGTTTATATGGTGCACTGAAAAATTTTATTTTCTGATGTGTATTTATTTAATTCAGATTTTAAGAAATCATGCATTTCTGTTTCTATTTTTTTCCCATACGAGACTATCCCTTTTGTTTCTTCCATAGGGAAAGCAAAAAGTTTCTGTTCTGGATGAAGGCTTGCAGCTTTTTTATACATTTTTTTTGGAAATCTAAGTGGCCCATAACTGATTGAATGCAACATTGAAGGATTTAGGCCATTTAATATTTCTTCCATCGACTTAGCAATTTCTGAAGGTGATAAACTAAAAGCAACGATGCAGTTATCTAAAGGTTTTCTCTGAAGGAGTGAATTTATTGCGATGCTCTTAGTTCGTAACTCGAGTTCAACATTAGGGAAAGTTTCGAAGAAATTCAAAGCGTGATCAGCAAACCCACTCAGCTTGTCGAAGGCTAAAGAGTCACAGTCATATCCAGAAAAAAAGGTTAAAGATTTGCCTTTATATTCTGCAATTTTTTCGGAAATTGAATGGAAGAAATCTTCGTAATTCACAAACAAGACAAAATTTGCTGAGGAGTACAGCCCCTGGAGGAAACAATATTTACAATCGTAAAGGCAGTTGTACATGTGTGAGAAATAAAAGTTTTTATGCGAGTCCATTCCAAAACCTGATGGAACTGGTAAAACGAAATTTTCGTGCTTTTTTGCTAAAATCAGGGCTGGATTTTTTTTCTGCAACTTAAAGTTTTGGTGCCTTTTATTAAATAATTCCTGATAGCGCTCTATTGGCACCCAAGTTGATCGGGGTAAAGCCTTTCGGATACGCTCAGTTGTCGGATGATTGGAAATCTGTTCTTCAAAAAAAATTGTTTCAATCAAAGCGCATTCCAATTTTCAGCATTAATCAAGATTTCTTTCTCTAATTGCAATATTATGTCCTTTGGTTGAGAATTCAAAAATTCAGATGGATCCAACCTTTTTGTGGGGAACATTATCTTCCACTTTCTATAGATTTCTCTAAATTGGTGTTTGCTTGTTTCGGTGAACCTGAAATTTTTTTCGAAATATTCAGTGAACTTAACAATTTATAAATATCTTTGAAAAAAATGGCAAACTGCTCTGCAAAAAAACTGAATGCAATAAATAATGCCTAGTATACGAATAATTTCAGGGAAAATTGGTGGTAGAAATCTAAAGACTGCTGACAATAAAAACCTTAGGCCCACTCCAGCAAAAATGAGAGAGCAGCTTTTTTCATGGTTAAGGCCCGTAATAGATGAATATGTATGTCTGGATCTATTTGCAGGTAGCGGGGCATTGGGAATAGAAGCAATTTCTAATGGTGCAGAAAAAGTAGTTTTAGTTGAACAAAATCAGGAAATTTATAGCTGTTTAAAAAACAACTGTGAAGAGTTAAACGTGCTTGAACAAGTAGACTTATATCGTCAAAGTGCTGAGAATTATGTACGTAGGACAAAGGATATTGAATTTGATTTAATATTCTTAGACCCGCCCTATGAAAAGGATTACATCAATAAATTATTGCCACAAATTATAGAAAAGTTTGCAAAAAACGGCACATATATTTTTATTGAAACAAATTCTTATGAAGAAGAGGTTTATCATGAATTTATGGAACTTTTAAAAGAAGCTTCTTCTGGAGATTCAACAGGACGACTTTATCAAATAAATAAATGAAAATAGCAACTAGATCTTCTAAATTAGCTTTAGCACAAACATCTTTTTTCCAAAGTTGGATATCCAATAAAAATACAGAAATCTTTGAGATAAAAACTGAAGGTGACAAAAAAAGTGCCCTGGGTGAACTGTTATTTGATAAAGCAAACTTCGTGAATGATATAGAGAAATTTTTAATTGAAATCACTGGAATGGATAATGCTACGTTCCAACCACCAGCAGGCGCATCTGGAGAGTTAACAGGATTATTAATAATTAAAAAAT